>Ga0207756_100112_pt1 | contig 67783 bp, 55 predicted proteins | sample A23M1SouthBayCA_FD_187748 | JGI IMG/M metagenome (GOLD analysis project Ga0207756, IMG submission 187748) | Aerobic enrichment media microbial communities from Eden Landing Ponds, California, USA - A23 M1 (3) (SPAdes) | ecosystem: Environmental > Aquatic > Marine > Unclassified | place...
TCGTCTCCCAAGCTGCTCGAAAATCGAAGATTTTCGGCATGACGAGACGGCTTTGCCGTCTCGAACCACCTCACTCGCTTCGCTCGCGAGGAGGCCGATCAAACGGCCCGCGGCGCGCGCCACCGCACCCCACCGGGTACCGCGAGCCTTCACAATCCACGGCTGGGTGGGGCTACGGAAGGGGCCGACCGCTCGCGTTCGCTCGGGACGAAAGCACCGCAGCCGAGCGGAGCGAGGCGAGGAGCACAGCGAGCGAGCGGGCGCGAGCGGGAGGGGGCTTCCGGAGGCGGCAGTCGCAGTCTCAGCGTCCCGGCCAGCGTATCCTCCCACTCCCGTCCCCGAATTCCAGGCAAACCACCCACGAACGCGCAGGCGCGACGAAAAGGCTTTCCCGGGGTGGCCGCCTACCGGTCTCCAACAATGGTACTCGACGACCTCGGCAGCTCCCTCCGGGACACGCTCGACGGCCTCCGGGGGAAGGGTCGCATCTCCGAGGAGGACGTCGACGAGGTCGTCCGGGAGATCCAGCGATCCCTGCTCCAGGGCGACGTCGACGTCGAGCTCGTCCAGGCGCTGTCGGACTCGATCCGCGAACGGTCCCTCGAGGAGGAACCGCCGGCGGGCACCTCCGCCCGCGAGCACGTCCTGCGGATCGTCTACGAGGAACTCGTCGACCTCGTCGGCGAGTCGACGGAGCTCCCACTCGAGGAGCAGACGATCCTCCTGGCGGGCCTCCAGGGATCGGGGAAGACGACCTCCGCCGCCAAGATGGCGTGGTGGTTCCAGACGAAGGGCCTGCAGCCCGCGGTGATCCAGACGGACACCTTCCGCCCGGGCGCCTACGACCAGGCCAAGGAGATGGCCGAGCGCGCGGAGGTCGAGTTCTACGGCGATCCCGACGGCGAGGACCCCGTCCAGATCGCCCGGGACGGCCTCGAGGCGACCGCCGACGCGGACGTCCACATCGTCGACACCGCCGGTCGCCACGCACTCGAAGACGACCTGATCGCCGAGATCGAGGAGATCGAGGCGGCGGTCGATCCCGACCGCTCGCTGCTCGTGCTCGACGCCGCGATCGGGCAGGGTGCCAAGGACCAGGCCCAGCAGTTCGACGAGTCCATCGGCATCGACGGCGTCGTGATCACGAAGCTCGACGGGACGGCAAAAGGTGGCGGGGCGCTGGCCGCCGTCGACCAGACGGACAGTTCGATCGCCTTCCTCGGGACGGGAGAGGGCGTCAAGGACGTCGAGCGCTTCGAGCCCGACGGGTTCATCTCCCGGCTGCTGGGGATGGGCGACCTCAAACAGCTCGCCGAGCGCGTCGAGCGGGCGATGGAGGAGACCGACCTCGAGGAAGACGACTGGGACCCCGAGGACATGCTCCAGGGGCAGTTCACCCTCCGGGACATGCAAAAGCAGATGGAGGCGATGAACAAGATGGGGCCCTTAGACCAGGTGATGGACATGATCCCGGGGATGGGCGGCGGGATGATGGACCAGCTGCCCGACGACGCGATGGGCGTCACCGAGGAGCGGATGCGCGACTTCGAGGTCGTGATGGACTCGATGACGGACGACGAACTGGAGAACCCCCGGAGCGTCGGCCAGAGCCGCGTCGAGCGCATCGCGCGGGGCTCGGGCACGAGCGAGGACCGCGTCCGGGAGCTGCTCCAGCAGCACAAGATGATGGAGCGGACCATCAAGCAGTTCCAGGGCATGGGCGACGCCGACATGGAGCGGATGATGAAGCAGATGGAGCAGGGCGGCGGTCCGCCCGGCGGGATGGGCGGCATGGGCGGTGGCGGTGGCAACCCCTTCGGCGACTGATTCTGCGAGCGACGGGCGTCACAGCGTCGGGACGAGCGTCAGCGTCGGGACGAGCGCGCTGGCCCCGAACAGTTAACGGCCAGCCGACCCCAGCGCTCGCCATGCAGCGACGACGGCTCCTCGCCGGTGCTGCGGGCGCCCTCGGCGCGCTGGCCGGCTGCACTGACGTCGGCGGCCGCTCCCTCGAGAATCGACCGCCGGAGAACGCCGTCGTCGACGGGATCCGGATCGCCGTCGGGCAGGCCAACACCGTCGGGATCGAGCTCTCTGCGGCCCGGGCGAACGCCGAGGATCCCTCGGGGGTGCGCATCGACCGGCCGGCCCTCGGGAGCCGGCTCGCGACCGCCCGCCATGCGCTGGACGACGCCGAGGGTCGCGAGCCCGCCTCGGCCTACCGCGGGGCCATCGACACCGCCCGCTCCTACGTCGAGACCGTCGCGGGGATGGTCGCGGTCACGGCCACGCTCACCGCCGTGAGCGACCGGCTCTCGGTCATCGAGGACCTCCTCGAGAACAGGGAGTTCGGGGCGGCCAGCGACGAACTCGAGGCGATCGAGCCCGACCTCACAGCGGCCCGGAGCGACGGTGCCGACGCCGAATCGACGGCGAACGGGCTCGCGGCCGGCGTCCTCCGGGATTACGGCGCCCAGGTCCAGGCCGTGACCGACGGCGCCGCGGAGCTCGCGGGCATCGCCGCGGCCGCCGACGAGATCGGCACCGGCTATCGGGCGCTGCTGGACGGCCGCGAGCGCCTCGAGACGGGCCGGTCGGCCTTCGACGACGGCGAGTTCGACCGCGCCGAGACCGCGATGGCGGACGCGGCCGCCCGCTTCGAGAGCGCGACTGGCCACTTCGAGACGGCCCGCACGGCGGCCGACGGGCAGTTCACCGGCCGCATCGACCGGGCGCTGTGCCGTTCGGGAGCGCTCGCCGACGCCGCCGAGCACTTCCAGGCGGCCGTGGGCGCGGCCCGCGACGGCCGACTCTCTCGGGCCCGCCAGGAGCGCGACGCCGGCGAGGCCGACCTCGACGCCGCGGAAGCCTGCTGACGGGCGGTACCCTCCTGAGCAGCGGCGCCACCACGAGCCCGTCGACGCGCGGCTGCGGAGTCGGAACGAACGAAGCCGCCCGCCGCCAGCGACCGGCGTCCGTCACTCCTCGGGTTCGTCGTCGAAGGGCTCCTCGTCGCTGGCGTCGTCCACGGCGTCGGCGCCCGGTCCCGCCGCGTCGTCGAACGCGTCGGGCTCGAACTCCGCCCCGCCCTCGTCGGTCCCCGGCGGGCCGCCGGGGCCGGGCTCGGGTGGGACGCCGCCCTCGGCGGGGGGCGTCGCCTCGACCTCGGGCACGTCCTCGTCGCCCATCCCGAAGGCGTCGAGGAACGACGGGCCGGTGTCCTCGCGCTCGGCCTGGGGCCAGGCGATCCGATTCCAGTCGCCGTCGCGGCTGTAGTAGTAGACGACCTCGTCGCTGATCACGGCGAAGACGTCCCGGCGGTCGTCGTAGACGACGCGCTGGTTGGTGTCGATCGCGACGTCGACGGCGTCCTTCAGCGAGTCCAGGGCGATGTACTCGCTGCCCACGCCCATCGGGATCGAGCCGTCGGAGATCCAGTCGTCGAAGCGCTGGCGGTGGAGCTCCTGGCGGAGGAACTCGATGTCGGCCTCGACGCGGTAGGTCGCGGCGCCGACGGCGCCCACCAGAGCGAGCAGCCCGACCGCGACGAGCCCCCAGACCGTCGACCAGTCGACGGGCGCCTCGCGGCTGATCGTGCGGGTGCCGCTGTGGGCGTCGCTGGCGCTGGCGTCGCCGCTCAGCCAGTACGCCCGGCCGGTCACCGACAGCGGCGCGGCGGTCGAGAGCGTCCCTTCGTAGCTGCCGGTGTCGTAGCGCGCGTCGGCGAGGATGCGGGATTCGACGGTGCCGACGCCCTGGAACTCCGCCTGGAGCTGCCGGCGCTCCGCGAGGTGCTCCTCGACGTCGATCCCGGCGTGGGTCAGCGCGGAGGAGTTTGCCACGGTGCGCTCCTCGGTCGCGAGCGGCGTGACGTTCTCCCAGACCACCGCGCCCTCGCGCACGACCCGGAGTTCGAGGCGCACGTCGTGGACGACGGTAGTGCCGGGCGGCGCGTCGGTCTCAAGGGCCAGATCCAGGCGCGGCGAGGCGTTGAGCAGGTACGCGGGGTGGTCCTGGAGCTCCGTCTCCGGCTCCCAGGGCGCGTCCTCGGCCTGGATCACCGCGGAGTGCGAGAGCTCGGCGTCGACGCGCTGGACGTCGGTCCGCTCCCTGACCGTCTCGGTCCCGGGCGTTGCGACGGTCCAGACGGTCAGCACGAGCGCGACCGCCGCGACGATCGCGAGCACGACGGCGATCTTCCGGCCGTGCTCGGCGAGCGCCAGCCGGACCCGCGGGTTGTCGATCACGGGCACACCCCCGGGTGCGCCGGACGCCGGCGGACTGCCTGCACGGGGACGACCATACCGGGATACTGTCAGTACGGACTGTTAAGTCCTCTGGCAGGCACGCCGGTGTACTCCGGCAGTTTCAGCGACTGAAACTACCGAATCCAAGGGTCGTATTCGACGCGTGGTACGTCCTCGCACGACCCCGCCGGGGACAAGGTAACCCTTAAGGTCGTTTCTCGGGTAGTTCGCCCCACGGGTTGATGGTCTAGCCCGGTTATGACACCTCCTTCACACGGAGGGGGCCGGCGGTTCGAATCCGCCTCAACCCACTTCTGACGGCACCGCAACCGCGAGCGTAGCGAGCGGTCCGTGCCGTCGAAGTGGGTCCGACGGATTCGAACCCTGGAAGTCGCAGCCGCCGAGCGAACGTAGTGAGCGAGGTGGACCGTCTTCCTCCGGTTCGAATCCGCCGGCGGTCACCTTCCACGTTCATCGCTCGAATGCGCCGACCAACTGGCGTCGGCGGATGCCGGGGGTCCGCGCGACACGCTTCAGCGCCCGTCCCCTCCTCACTCCCTGCTCAGCGCGACGATCGGATCCACGTTTGCCGCGCGCCAGGCCGGGTAGAGCCCGGCGACGACGCCGACGCCGATCCCCACGACGACGGCGATCGCGATCCAGTCCAGCGGGTACACCATCGGCCAGCCCAGGACGGCCACGGCGATCGCACCCACGCCGAGGCCGAGCGCGACGCCGACGAGCGACCCGACGATGCCGAGCACGACGGCCTCGATCAGGAACAGCTGGACGATGTCGCGGTTCGTCGCGCCGACGGCCTTCATGATGCCGATCTCGCGGGTGCGCTCCACGACGCTGACGATCATGATGTTCGCGATGCCGATCGCGCCGACGACCAGCGCGATCGCGGCGATCCCGCCGACGAAGACGGTCAGCTGGTCGAGGAGGGCGGTGATCTGCCCGACGAGGTCGTCGATGGTCTGGACGCGGATGGTGTCGCCGTCGCTCTTGAGCGCGTTCGCGTCCGACGGCCCGCGGAGGTACGCCTGTGCGCCGTCCTGGGCAGTCGACAGCGAGTCGATGTCCTCGGCGCCGATGACGAGCATCGGGTAGCCCCGCTCGGTGGTGCCCCGCGGCGTGTCGACGGCGGTGGTGTAGTAGGGGTCCGTCGGAACGTACATGGACGCGGGCTGGCTCAGGAAGTCCTCGACGATGAGGCCGCTGACCACGAACGTGTGCCGCTCGCCGTCCGCGGTCGTGTAGGTGATCTCGTCGCCGACGCTCACGCCGCCGTGGGCGCGGCTCGCCTGGACGTTGAGCACGGCCTCGTTCGCGCCGGGGTCGAACGCCCGGCCCTCGCGGAACTCGTCGAAGCGAAAGCCCTCGGCCGTCGTCGCCCGAACCGAGACGCCCCCGGTGAGGCGGTCGTCGCCGACGGTGGTCTGGACCGCGTCGATCGAGCCGATCGGGGCCACGAACGCCACGCCATCTCGGCGCTCGAGCTCCGCGACGTCGTGCTCGGTGTAGATCGGCGCCTCGCTGAACTGGATGCCGAAGCCGCCCTCGATGGGCGTCTCGGTCTGGACGAAGAGGACGGCGTCCTCGCCGTACAGGTCCTCGAACTCGCCGGTGAAGTTCGCGGCCAGCGCACCGCCCATGACCATGAAGACGATCACCGCCCCGACGCCGATGATCACGCCCAGCGTCGTCAGCGTCGAGCGGAGTTTGTGCGAGGCGATCGCCCGCCAGCTGATCCGGACGCTCTCGCGGAGCTTCATCGGTCCGCCTCCGCGTCCGTCCCTGCACTCGTCTCCGCCTCCGCCTCCGTCCCCGCACTCGTCTCCGAGCCCGCTCCTCCCCCTGTCACCGCGTCCGCCCCCGCCTCCCTCCCGGCACCCGCCAGCTCCTCGACGTCCTCGATCCGGCCGTCGACCATGTGGACGATCCGCTCGGCGTACTCCGCGACGTGGCGCTCGTGGGTCACCAGCAGGATCGTCCGCCCCTCGGAATGGAGCTCCTCGAAGAGGCCCATGATCGTCGCGCCCGTCTCCGAATCGAGGTTCCCCGTCGGCTCGTCGGCCAGCAACAGCGGCGGGTCGTTGACCAGCGCCCGCGCGATCGCGACGCGCTGGCGCTGCCCGCCGGAGAGCTCGGTCGGGCGGTGGTCCAGCCGCTCGCCCAGCCCCAGGCGCTCGAGGTGCTCCCGACCGCGCTCGCGGGCCGCCGCCCCGTCACCGGCGCCGAAGACCGTCGGCAGCCGGACGTTCTCGAGGGCCGACAGCCGCGGCAGCAGGTTGAACGTCTGGAAGACGAACCCGACCTCCCGCCCGCGGATCCGCGCCAGCTCCCGGCTCGAGAGCCCGCTGACCTCCCGCCCGGCGAGCGCGAGCGTCCCCGCCGTCGGCGTGTCGAGACAGCCCACGACGTTCAGGAGCGTGCTCTTCCCCGAGCCGCTGGGGCCCATCACCGCCGTGAACGAGCCGGCCGGGAGGGACAGCGAGACGTCGTCGAGTGCGTGGACCGGCTCGCCGACGGTGTAGGTGCGACGGAGGCCCGTCGCCTCGACGGTCGGGGAGTTCGCGGCCGCAGGAGAGACTGATGGTGCTTGCATGCAGCCCGTACGCTGAGAGAGGAGATATAGCCGTAGCCTGGGTCTCGCGGGGAAGGAAGGGCGTCTGGGGTGCGTGGGGTCGGTGTGAGCCGTGCGCGGGTGACAAGTGGGGTGCTCTCTCCCAAGTATGGAGGTGGACGCTCGGCGTCCCGGCATCGGCGCCGCGGATCGGCGCCCCCACGCTCCGCCGGGGCCCTCCACCGGGGCCCTCGCCCACAGCGGACGGTTCCGATCGCGATCACCCCTCCTCGATTCGCTCCTCGAGTGCCTGCATGACCTCCCAGACGACCCGAGCGGGGACGAGGGTGCCAAACTCCTCGGCTTCGTAGCGGTAGGCCTCCGTCGCGTCGGCACGCTCCTGGAAATGCCCACGGCCGTCGACGTGGGGATTGGGGCCGAAGTGCCAGCCGCAATCGATCCCGTCGGCCTCGCTGTAGTGGAACGCGAACTCCGGGTCGGAAGCGGCCGTTTCGCCGGCAAACCACCTGACGGTGACCGTCGCAGAACCGACCGCACGATCCAGTCTGTGGGGATCGAGTTCGGCGACCACCCTCGGCCGGGTCTCGGCGGGGAATCCCCGAACACTCGCGACGAGCGGATGGCGCTCGAGTTCGCGGCGGATCGCCCGGAGTGCGCGATGCGAGGCCGCGCCAGCGTCGTACGACCGGTCGCGATCGTCGCCCGCCACGGATCAGACCGGCGCCACGTCGTGGTCGCCAGCGGATTCGGAGCGCTCGATCGCGTCCTCGACGACGCCGAGTCGGTAGGCCGTCGTCTCCCACTCGTTGGCGGTCTCGCGGATCGCGTCGGTCTCGGCCGCCCGCCGGGTCTCCGCCGCGAGCCCTCGGAGCTCGGCGGGCGAGGTGACGCCAAACTCGGCCTCCCAGTCCTCGATCCGCCCCTGGAGCTCGGCCTTCAGGGCGAGCAGCTCGTCCAGGCGTCGGGCTTCCAGCAGCTCCCGAACCGACTCCAGGCGGGTGTGGAGGGGATCCGGCACGTAGCGGGTCGTGGCGCCGTCCTCGACCGCCAGGATGACGTGCAGCTCCTCGAGTCGGCGCAGGTGGTCCCGCGCGGTGTTCTCCGAGACGGCGGCCTGCGCCGCGACCCATGCCGCGGAGCGGGGCTCTGAGACCGTGTCGACGACGGCACGAACGCGGTCGAACGCCGTGGAATTGGCTTTCCAGTCCTCGAGCGCGGGATCGGACATTGGCGGGGTGTAGGGAATGGGGCGCAATAAATTGTGGTGGAGGAAATACTATTGATCTGACGTGGTCGGTCGAACCGTCCATCCGGGGACAGACGCAAATCTATACCATATCATCTGCAATTCCCACGATCTCGTCGAAGTGAGAAACCCGATGGCGAGGGACGGTACCAACCCGACGCGTAGAACAAGCATTCGTTTCGGACAGGCACACTCGATAGACCTTCCATCCTGACGGTTCCTCCTTCAGACCGATACCGACGGCACTGCCACAGAGCGGACAACGTTGCGCCTCGACACGCCGAACGAACACGAACCACCCTGGCCGCTGCCTCCGATTTCAATCTGTGCCCAGTAGTTATTTGAGGACAATCGCCAAAGGGGACGGATATGGCATACGACGGTCCGAAGATCTTTCTCGCGCCGTACGGGAACGACGCGGCGTTCGAGAACTTCCAGAAGACCGTCATCGACGGTGTCTCCCCAGAGCGAATTAGCCGACACGCCGAGGAGGCACCCACGGAAGCGGACATGGTCCGGCTGTGGGGTGCCAAGTCCACGCTCGACGGCACCTGGAAGAAGGTCGAATTTGGCGATTACCTCTGCTTCTACAGGGATGGAACGTACACGCACGCCACGGAAGTCCTCGGCACCGAGATCAACGAGGACCTTGCCCGCGAGATCTGGCCGAACTTTGACGACGAGCCCTGGAGCAGGATCATCTACCTAGCTGCCCCGAACGAGATCGACGTTCCCGCCGCGAAGGTAGCCGAGCTAGCTGGCTACGACCGGGACTTCCCGATGGGATTCAGCTCGCTCAACGAGATGGGCGTCGGCGGGATTCGGGGGCGGTACGGCTCGGTCGAGGCGTTCGCGGAGGGCGAGGGGTCCGACACGCCGGAGTCAGCTGTCGATGTCCACGCAGAGCCCGAAATCGATTTCGCCGAGGAGATCCTCGACGGCCTGCACTTCCCCGAGGATCGCCCCGCGGAGATGCTCGATCAGGTCGCCTCAGCCTTCGACAGCGGGAAGCACGTCATCTTCACCGGCCCGCCCGGGACGGGGAAGACCGAACTCGCACGCCGAGTCTGTGCGGCGATGGTGTCGGCCAACCCGGAGGTCTACTCCGGCCAGCAGATTACCACCGCGACGGCGGACTGGTCGACCTTCGAGACCGTAGGCGGCTACATGCCAACTGAATCGGGTGGCGAGGAGCTCTCCTTCGAGCCAGGCCAGGTGTTGCGCCGCTTCAAGCAGGACGGTCACCAGGAGAACGAACTGCTCGTCATCGACGAGATCAACCGCGCCGACATCGACAAAGCGTTCGGCCAACTGTTCACCCTCCTCTCGGGTCAGTCAGTGCAGCTTCCGTATCGCAAGGACGGAGAGGAGATCGTCGTCGAACCGGCTGCGGAGGTGAGCGGCGACCCCGAACCCCACCAGTACGTGATGCCCGAATCGTGGCGGCTCGTCGCGACGATGAACACTTACGACAAGACGTCGCTGTACGAACTGTCCTACGCCTTCATGCGTCGGTTCGCCTTCGTACACGTGGACGTTCCGACGATCCCGCACGATCAGGACGAGCGGATCGCGCTACTTCAGGAGTATACCGACGAGTGGGGGATGGATCCGCGGCGGGAAACACTCGACGCAGTCTCCGAAATCTGGAGCGTCCTGAACAACGGTCGCGAGGACCGCAAGATCGGGCCCGCTATCGTCCGCGACATGCTGCGGGGCATCGAACACGGCCCACACCGAGATCACGAGGTCGCTGTTACAGCCGCGGTCGGGAACTACGTCCTACCACAGCTTGAGGGCGCCCCACGGCGGGAGCAGATCGTGACCCGGCTCTCGAACGTCTCCTGGGTGGATCGCCGACGCCTCGCCGACCTCTCGAAAGACGTCCTGCAGGTCGAGATCGATGGATAGGGAGGCGCTCGTCGACTCGGTCGCGGAGGACCTCTTCGCTTACGTGATGCACGGCTCGATGCCCGAGGACCACGTCGCAGCCCAGATCAAACCAAACGGGCTCGACGAACGGTTCGAGGACTTCGACGCCCTCGTCGACCTTCACTTTCTGCTCCGGCCGGCGGTCGTCGACTTCGTCGAGGCGCTCCCCCAGCGCATCCGGAGCATCAAGACGCAGACGAAGAACGTCTCGACGGCGAGTCGTGGCGAGATCTCTGGACGGATCGACTGGGAGTCGACGATGACCACGCGGGCGTCGAGCGCTCCCGGTGATCGATCGCTATTCGTCTGTGACACGCGTCACGAGAGCTACGACGTCGACGAAAACGTCGTCCTCAAACGGCTGTTGTCGGTGATCTACGACACGCTCGACGACGCCGAGTTCTACCTCCAGCAGGAGTACGACTGGGTGACCGACCGCTGGCAGGAGAACCTCGAACTCGTGGATCGGATGCGCGATCTCTTCGAGCGAAACGTCCACGTCACACGGATCCGCGATCCCGAGCACTACGAGCCGACCGATCGGATGCTCCTGCGAGCCGCGACCGCCAGGAACGAGATCTATCGCGACGCCGCGAGGCTCCTCCGGGAGCACCGGGCGAGTCGCCAGGGCGACGTCGATGCGATCAAGAATCTTCTCGAAGAGACGACGATCACGCCCGATGACGAAGAGACCCTCTTCGAACTGTACGTCCTCTTTCAATACGTCGGCGCTGTCGAGGAGCATCAGGGCGGAGACGCCACCGTCGCGACGATCGAGACCGACCGGCAGGAGGTCGCCCGCATCGAGTCGGAGGAGGGCGCCGACGTCGTGCTCTACCACGACAACTCCGCGACCGACCGGAACATCTCCTTCGAACCCTGGCCGAAGGAGACCGACGAAGCAGACTTGACGAGATCGGAACTCATTCAGATCAAGTCCCAGCAGGTCCTCGAACAGTACTTCCAGGAGCGGGACTTTCAGCAGCGGACGAACCGGCCGGACGTCATCGTCCTGGAAATCCGGCGAGAGGACCGGTACGAGTACCTCGTGACGGAGGTCAAGAACTCCACGTCGGCGGAGACGATTCGCGACGGTGTTCGGGAGACCCTGGAGTACGTGGCCTTCCTCCGAAAGGACGACGAGCTCGTGTACACCGATTCACCGTTTGGAACGGGCTGGAACGGCGTTCTGGTGATTCAGGACATCGAAGGGGAAGCGACGCGTCCAGTCGAGCAACAGGAGATGGTCCGAATCCTGCAGGCCTCGGAACTCGACGAGGAACTCCCCGCTGTTCTACAGAAAGTGCTGTAGTGCGGTCGGTGGTTTCTCAGGCGATCTCATCACTCACGGCTCAATCGTGCAGTGAATCGAGGGCGTAGCGGGTGGAATGCCCTCTGAAACGGTATGGTCGTGCCCACTCCTGCACCAACCTTCAACTACCACACCCTCGAACGCGGAACGATGCCGTCACGCCGACCCCTCGCCCGGCGCACCGTCCTCGCCGCGCTGTCGACGTCGGTCGTCGGCTGCGTCGGCGTGCTGGACGGCTCCGGGGGCGGCTCCCCCGCTGACGTCCCCTCGCCGGCGCCTCGCCCGGACCGCGAGATCACCGCCGAGGAGTTCGTGCTGGTCGTCTCGGTCTCGGCGGACGAGGAGTGGATCGGCCCGTACATCCCGTCCCAGGAGGGGGTCGACCCCGATCCGGAACTCGCAATGTTGCGGCCGATGGTCGAGACGCCGTCTGGGGATCGTGTGGGCGTCGACGCCGAGACGGGCGAGGCGGTCCAGGAGGTCGCCGAGGCGTCCGTGCAGGGCGCCGGCCGGACGCGGACGGTGATGATCCTGGGCCACCCGCGACTGGAGGTGACCATCTCCGGGGACGCACTCCTCCGGACGATCCGCGCCCACGGGCACCGTCCCGAGACCGTGCCCTACGACCTCCGGGTGCTCGTCGACACCGAGCCGTATCTCGAGCGGACCGAGGAGGGCGTGATCGTCCACGGGCGGGCCTCACACAGCGTGGAGCGCACCACCGACGACGAGGGGCCGGTGCTCGCCCACGCCGACGTGGAGCTGGCCCCGTGGTCGATCGCCGCGGAGCCGGCCGACGAGCCGCTCTGGGCGCTCGTCGACCTCGAGGCGCCGCTCGATCCGGCGGCGATCGACCTCGAGAGCGTCCGCTTCAACGACGTTCCCGTCGTCGAGTCCGCTCGGTCGGAGCCGATCGTCCAGGAGCGCGACGGGCGGACGGTTGCGGCGTTCGCCTTCCCCCGCGAGGAGATCGCCGACCTCCTCGATCCCGGGCCCCACGAGATCAGCGTCTCCGGGACGGTCGGGAACTCGGTGTTCGTCGGGATGGCGCCGTTCGACGTCGAGGGGTGAGCGGCGGACCGGCAGCGCCGGCTATTCGTCGTTCTCTCGATCCCGACGCTGCCGTCCCTTGGAGACCCGTTCACCGCCGCTGAGCAGGCTGTCGATAGCCCGTTCGTTCGGGTCTTTCTCGTCGGCGTCCTCTTCGGAAGCCTGACTCATACGCGACAGTTGTCCGTCGCGGCGTATAGACGTTTGGCTAGTTCCATGCTCGAATATCTCTGATCGCCCGTGGGAGCTGTCTCGGAAGGCCCGCAACTACCACGACGAGCCCGAGAAGCGCGCCAGCAGCAAGCAGTAACCACGACGGAACGGGGCCGACGATCGCCGCGTACACGCCGAGCATGAGGAGCACCACGGCGGCAAGTGCAAAGCAGATCGTTAGCTGGATGAGTGGGATGTTGCGGACGTTGGTGCTCCGATTGAAGTTGATCCGGACGACGTAGTTCTTCAACAGGAGTTCCTCTATATCGTCGTCCGGCAGTTCCGATGCGAGGACGGCTCTGAAGTTCTCCCGACTCAGACCGACGTCGAGTTCCGAGGCCGTGTAGGTCATCCCCGCGAACGCCGTCGAGAGCACGAGCGACGCGATACCGAGCTTGGAGTAGATCGTCACGAAGGGCCCGACGTTCGAGGCGAGGGACCCCTCGGGGCCGGTCTGGGCGGCGATCGAGATTCCAGAGACCAGAATTCCCAGCAGGAGGATGTTGATCCGCAGGATCTTGCTGGCCTTCGTGTCGATGTCCCGGAGGATGCGGGTTTGGCGGTCGACTGTCGTGCGGGCCTCCTCGCGCAGGTCCGCCAATCGTTCTGGGTCACCGGAGAACTCGATCGATCGCAGATCGTCCTCGAGATCCGCTGGATTTCGGCTCGACATCGAACGCGAACGGTTTGCTCCGGATTCACAGAAAAATCCTCGGGGCTCACCGGGCCACGGACCCCGTGTCTCACCCCATCACAGCCACTCCGCTCGCTGTCGATCGCTCTCACCGACCGCCGACGCGCGCTTCTTCCAGCCGCGAGATGGGAGGTCCACCGCCGCTCGTCGCTCCGACGAGGAGGATCGGAAACCGAGCCACACGAAGTAATAGAACTCCGATAAATAAGGTGAAGCAAAATGAACTTGATATGAAAGCGGATGGCACCTCCCACAATACTGCGAAATTCTTCGTGGATAGCGTGGGGATACTGGTATACAGATCTTTGGATCACTGATTCATCGGGCAAGGATAATAGCCATGTATTCCGATATCCACCTGGCAATGATTTATAACATACTACGATAGTGGGACAACACTGAATACTCTATCAAAAACTGTCCATATTCGGGATGAATCCCCAAGTCTATAATTCATACTATTTCTATGATATCTATAATCTTGATAGATATGCCCAACGAGCGCGTCAACACCACTGTCCCCAGCGGTGCGCCAGCCGCAACACCTAATTACACCGGTACCGATGTAATGGCCATGCCACCGACGGACGAACGACCAGCCCGCGAACCCGCGGGACGATGACCGACGAGCAGTCGTCGGCGGAGCGAAGCAAGGTCGGGCGCGTGATCGAGGAGTACGACCTCGAGGGCGTCGGGCAGACGCTGGAGCGGCGATGGACCGGGGCGACGGCCCAGCGCTGGAGTCTCCGCGACCTCGCGGACTGGTTCAACCAGCGGGTGCTCGAGGCGGCACTGGCGGCCAACGACCGCCTGCCGGCCGACGAAGCGATCGAGTCGACCTACCGGTTTCTCACCGACGAGGCGGTCAGTCCCACGGCCCACACCCAGACGAGGCGAGATCTCGAGCAGCGCGGGATCGAGGTGGACGAACTGGAGTCCGCGTTCGTCTCCCACCAGGCGGTGCACACGTACCTCACGTCCTACCGGGGGGCGTCGCTGGACGATACGGTGCAGACGGAGACTCCCGGCGAGGTCGAAGCGACCATCGATCGGCTGCAGAGCAAAACGGCGGCCGTGACGGCGTCGAAGGTCGAGCGGCAGGTCCGGGCCGGGAACATCGACGTCGGGGACCCCGAGGCGATCGTCACGATCGACGTCGTCTGTACGGAGTGTGGGGACTCCTTCGGCGTCGGGGAGCTGCTGGACGTCGGCGGCTGTCGCTGCTCCGCGCCGTAACGACGGGATTCCGGTCGCGTTCTCGTGGGACGGATCGGCGGGTTTTATGATCGACGGAGGTGTGGAGCCGTCAATGAGTTCCCAGACGGCCTCGCTGGAGTCCCTCGACCTCGAGGTCGAGAACGTCGGCGGGATCGAGGAGGCACACCTGGAGATCGACCCCGGCGTCACGATCCTCTCCGGCCGCAACGCGACCAACCGGACGTCGATGTTGCAGGCGATCATGGCCGCGATGGGGAGCGACAGGGCCTCGCTCAAGGCGGACGCCGAGGAAGGCGTCGTCTCGCTGACGGTCGGCGAGGAGACGTACGACCGACGGCTCCGGCGCGAGGGCGGCTCCCTCCTGCTGGAGGGGGAGCCGTATCTCGACGAGCCCGAGGATGCGGAGCTCTTCGCCTTCCTGCTGGAGGACAACGAGGCGAGACGGGCCGTCGAACGTGGATCGGATCTCCGGGAACTGATCATGCGACCGGTCGATACGGACGCCATCCAGGCCGAGATCCAGGCGCTCACGGCCGAAAAACGGCGCCTCGACGAGCGCCTCGACGACCTCGCCGAGGAGCGACGTCGATTGCCCGACCTCGAGGCCGAGCGCGCCCGGCTCGAGGACGACCTCGAGGAGAAGCGGGCCGAGCTGGCGAGGACGCGGACGGCGATCGAGGACGCGGACGGGGCCATCGACGCCTCCCGCGACGCGAAGGACGAACTCGACGAGAAGCTCGAGGAACTCCGTGCGACCCGATCCACACTCGAGGAGGTCCGGTACGACCTCGAGACCGAGCGAGAGAGTCTCACCTCGCTCCGAGCCGAGCGAGACGACCTCGAGGAGGAACTCGACGCGCTCCCCGAGGCGCCGGCCGGAGCGCTCGAGGAGATCGAGGGCAAACTCGACGTGCTCCGGGAGCGCAAACGCTCGATCTCCGCGGACGTCTCACAGCTCCAGACGATCGTCCAGTTCAACGACGACATGCTCGAGGGCGCCGACACCGACCTCCTCGAGGCGGTCGCCGACGGGGACGGGCCCGAGGCCGACGCGTCGACGCCGACCGACAGACTGCTCGAGGAGTCCCAGCGGCTCGTCTGCTGGACGTGTGGGAGCGAGGTGCAGCGAGACCGCGTGGCGTCGATCGTCGAGGAGCTGCAGTCCCTCCGCTCGTCGAAGCTCGAGGCCCGCACCGACGTGGACGAGCGGATCAGCGAGCTCCAGGCCGAGCAACAGGAGCTCGAACGCCAACAACACCGCCGCGAGGAGCTGCGGCGGACGCTCGAGCGCCGAACCGACGAGATCGAGCACACGGCGGAGACGGTCGAGGAGCTCGAGGCCCGCTGTGAGGAGCTGGAGGCGGAGATCGAGACGCTCGAGACGACGATCGAGGAGCTCGAGGCCGAGGAGTACTCCGAGTTGCTGGAGCACCACGCCTCGGCCAACCAGCTGGAGTTCGAGATCGACCGTCTGGAGGACGACCTCGAATCGACGCAGTCGGAGATCGAATCCATCGAGGCACGTCTCGAGGAGCGCAGCGACCTCGAGGACGAGCGGGACGAGGTCGTCGCAGGACTCCAGGAGCGCCGCACCCGTATCGACCGGACCGAACAGCGTGCCGTCGAGTCATTCAACGAGCACATGGACGACGTCCTGACCGCGCTGGAGTACGAGAACGTCGAGCGCGTCTGGATCGAACGGCGCGAACGGGAGGTCCGGGAGGGACGCCGCACCGTCTCCAAGCGCACCTTCGAGCTCCACGTCGTCCGGGAGACGACCGACGGAGAGGCCTACGAGGATACCGTCGACCACCTGAGCGAGAGCGAGCGGGAGGTGATCGGGCTCGTCTTCGCCCTGGCGGGCTACCTGACACACGAGGTGTACGAGACGACGCCGCTGATGCTCCTCGATTCGCTCGAGGCCCTCGACAGCGAACGGATCGAGGCGCTCGTCGAGTACCTCCGCGAGCACGTCGATTCGCTGGTGATCGCGCTCCTCGAGGAGGACGCACGGGCGTTCGCGGAGGCGGACGACGTGACGATTTCGGCGTTCTAGTTCCGGCCGGCCCCGCGGGGGACGCGCCGAGGGGACTAGATCCCCGAGAGCGATCGAGTGACGATGGCGCGGCGCAGAATCGGGGGAGCTATGCGACGGGCACGTAATCCTTCGATCATGGACTCCGACCCAGCGCGACTCCACGCGTTCGTCGGCACGTACACCGACGGCGAGAGCGAGGGGATCTACACCTGCTCGCTCGATACCGCCACCGGCACGCTAGACCGCGTCAGTGTGACCGACGCAGGCGAGAACCCGTCGTATCTCGCCGTCCACCCCAGCGGCGAGTACCTCTTCGCCGTGAACGAGGTCGACGACGGCGCTGTGACGGCCTTCGACGTCGACCGCGAGACGGGAGACCTCACGCTCCTGAACAGGGTCGTCACTGGCGGCGGGGCTGATCCGTGCTACTGCGAGGTGGACGCCACCGGCGAGCACCTGCTCGTCGCGCACTATACCGGCGGCAGCGTCGCCGTCGTTCCGATCCGCGACGACGGGCGGGTCGACGAGCCGACACACCTGATCGACCACGAGGGCTCCGGTCCGAGGGAGGACCGCCAGGAGGCCGCCCACCCCCACAGCATCCGCGCCGGGCCGGCCAATCGCTTCGTCTACGTGCCCGACCTCGGCGCCGACCGGGTGTTCGTCTACGAGTTCGACGCCGACGCTGGACGGCTCGAGCCCACCGAGCAGGGGGCCGTCGAGCTCCCGGGCGGCGCCGGTCCGCGCCACATGGCCTTCCACCCCGAGGCGCCACTCGTCTACCTGCTGAACGAGCTGAACTCGACGCTGACGGTGCTGGAGCGCGACACCGACACCGGCGCGCTGGCGGTCCTCGAGACCGCATCGACGGTGCCCGACGGCGTCGAGGACAACCTCACAGCCGACGTCCACGTCCACGGCTCCGGCGAGTGGGTCTACGCCTCGAACCGAGGCCACGACAGCGTCGCCGTCTTCGACGTTGGCGGGGACGGCCGGACGCTCTCGCGGACCCAGGTCGTCCCGACGGGCGGCGAGTGGCCACGGAATTTTGTGCTCACGCCAAGCGGCGACCACCTCCTCGCGGAGAACGCGCACACCGACGACGTCGTCACCTTCGCGATCGATCCCGTGGACGGTACCCTTGCGGCGACCGGGGACAGCCTGGCGATCCCCTCGCCGACGTGTCTCCAGTTCGTTCCCGGCCGCTGAGGTGGGGTCCTGCCCCCGGCCCCGCCCGCCAGCAGTGCGGGGGTATGATTCGTCGGCGTGACGACTCCAGCGCCCGCCGAGGAACGCCACGGGACGGTTTCGCCGTCGGCCTCGACCCGTTCCCGGGGTCGACCGATGGTCCAGCACGATCACACCGCCGTGAGTGTGGTCGTTCGGCCCACGTCACTGGGTAGTACCGAGCGCCCTGGAGGGACCCCAGCGTGGAGAAGTGGCGGATCGATCGGTGAGACCGCTGTGGAGTCGGTTCAGCCACGACCGCCGGCGTCTCTCGGGGGCGCCGCGTGACTCCGTGGGCGCAAGTCCTGTCTCCGGGACGGGAGGTGCGCGTCAGTCGTGCTGGGCGCGCTGGTGGGTGACGTTGATCTCGACCTCGCGGGCGAGGTTGGAGACGAGCTGGGGGTACTCCTCCCGGAACCGGTCTCCGCGAACGCGGTGGGTCGGACCGGTCATCGCCAGGGCGCCGAGGACCTCGCCCGAGCCCTCGTGCGTGATGGCGGCGCCGATCCCCCGCATCCCGTCGATGCGCTCCTCGTCGTCCAGGGAGAACCCTCGTTCGCGGGTCCGCTGGACGTCTTCGCGCAGCGCGTCCTCGTCGACGATCGTGTTCTTGGCGTGTCGGTCGAGTTCGATCTCGGCCAGAACGTCCTCGAAGGTCTCCGGAGAGAGGGCCGCGAGCATCGCCTTTCCGGTCGCAGTCGCGTGGATCGGCAGTTCCAGGCCCGAGTGTGAGTCCGTCGTCACGGCCTTCGACCCCCGGGCCTGGTAGATCGGGACGGAGTTGTTCGCGTGGAACGCCGAGCAGACGGCGAGCTCCTCGGTCTCCCGGGCGAGGTTCGTCGTCGGGATCTGCCCGTGCTGGAACAGTTCGAGGTCGTCGCGGGCGTGGCCGCCGAAGCGGAGCCACCGGAGTCCGACGACGTACCGGTTGCCGTCCCGTTCGACGAAGCCTCGGGCCTGGAGGGTCGCGAGGTGGTCGTGGACCGTACTCTTCGAGACGCCGAGTTCCTCCGCGACCTCGGTCACCCTGGCGCCGTTGGCGTCCCGGAGGATCTCCAGGATCTCCAGGGTCGTCCCGATCGCCTTGACCTGGTCGGTTTCGCGCCCGTGCATACGACGACCGTCGACCCGACGCCACTTAATCCTGTTCTTCAATGCGGAACGACGGGCCGTCCGTGCACCACCTTTACCCGGTGTATGCTATCGAATGACGGATCCGGTCCACTTCTCGCCACGATCCGGCACGAAAGCGGCTCTATTGACCGCTCAGGTTCCGATCGTCGTAATCCGGACAGTCCGGCCGTTCGCCCGTCGTTCTGTAATGACGAACAACCGGCTCACGTCGGGTCGGTTTCGTCTACCTACACGAAAAATCAGGAACGATTGCACGGGAGTTCGGGGACAGATCGGGGGTCACGAGGATGCGTTCCGCGATTCCGAACGCCCTGGCGATCGGCACCGCAGGAGGCACGCTGCCCCCGGGTCGGTGGGAGCATCGGGTCGAAGACAGATCGGGTACGGCGTCGACCCGATCACTCCTCGAGGGAGGTCAGGACGCCGTCGACGTTGAGTCGAACGAGCTCCCACGCGACGCGCTCCTCGTAGCGATCCGCGTACAGGTGGTCCTCGAGCAGCTCGTCGACGATCGGGGCGGTCTCGTCGTGTCGCTCCGCGAGGGCGGCGACGGTCTCGACCCACTCCTCGAGCGTTCCCTGGTACTCCGAGATCGCCTCCTGGGGCGCGGTGTGCTCGCCGAAATGGGGGAAGTAGGCCGCCTCGAGGTCGAGGGCGGCGAAGGCGTCGAGGCTCTCCTGGATCGCTTCCGGGTCGAAGTTGGGTGGGGGCGTGCTCGGGACGACCGTGTCGTCGAGGTACTCGCCACACTCGTCGCCTGGAAACAGACAGCCGTTGGCCTCGTCGTGGAAGGCGACCTGGTGTGGCGCGTGGCCGGGTGCGTAGAGCACGTCCAGGGTCCGGGAGCCGAGGTCGATCGACTCCCCGCCCTCGAGGACCCGGATCCGGTCGCGGGGGATCGGCGTCATCGTCCCGTAGTCCGCCGCCAGGGCACCTACGGCCTCGTGGACGCTCTCGACGAGCTTCGGGACGAGGTCGGGATCGGAGACGAAGTCGACGCCGTACTCGTGACAGAGCACCGTCGCGTTCTCGCAGGCGTCGACCAGCTCGGCGGCCCCGCCGGCGTGGTCCATGTGCACGTGCGTGAGCGCGACGTAGGCGACCGACGACGGCTCGATACCGAGCGCGTCCAGTGCGTCGAGGACGTGTGGCGCACCCGTCGAGAGCCCGGTGTCGACGATCGCGGGCTGTTCGTCGTCGATCACGTACGCGGCGGTACGCTCGGGGATGCCCATCTCGTGGGTGTCGACGACGTACGTCTCCGGACTCACTGCCACTCCTTCCACCATACCTGGGGGCACCACGGTCGCCGGCTTAAACCTGTGGCAGGGGGAGCGGGGGTCACCGTGTCGAGTGTGGCGTGGCGGTCCGGGCCGGCGGTCTGGACGTGTGGCAGCCGCGTTCGGAGTGGAGGCCTCCGTATGAGCGGAGGCCTCCGTATGAGTGGATGCCTCCGTACGCGTGAAGGGCCGCTCTGTGAATCGACCGCTCCCCGCCGGACGCCAGCGCTCGGCCCTGCGATGCCGCCGGACCAAGCTTTATCGTACCGCACTACCGATCCTCGGGACACGATGAGCAGCGATAGACACGCAGGGCGGACTGCGATCGTCACCGGCGCCTCCAGCGGGATCGGCCGTCGGATCGCACTCCAGTTCGCCGAGGAGGGCGCGAACGTCGTCTGTGCCTCGCGGAGCAACGAGCCCCACCAGGGGAGACACCACGACACCGACCTCGAGCGGCCCACCGAGGTGGTGATCCAGGAGGACTACGAGGGCGATGCCAGCTTCGTCTCGACGGACGTGAGCGACCCGGACGCCGTCGAGCACCTGATCGAGGCGACCGTCGACCGCTTTGGCGCCATCGACGTGCTCGTCAACAACGCCGGGGTCTTCGTCGAGGGCGACTCCCAGGAGACGACCGTCGAGGACTGGCAGTTCATGCTCTCGGTCGATCTCGACGGCACCTTCTACTGCTGCAAGTACGCCATCCCCCATCTCAAGGAGTCCTCGGGCCACATCGTGAACATCGCCTCCGTGAACGCGACGGAAGGCGGCTCGGGGCCCGCCTACGCCGCGGCGAACGCCGGCCAGGTGAACCTCACCCGGGACCTCGCCGTCGAGCTCGGTCCCCACGACGTCAACGTCAACTGCCTCTCGCCGGGGTACGTCAAGACGCCCATCCAGGACTACCAGGACGAGGAGAGCATCCAGATCTCCCGCGAGCACACGCTCCTTCCCGAACTCGGGGAGCCAGAGGAGGTCGCGACCGTCGTCACCTTCCTCGCCAGCGAGGAGGCGAGCTACGTCCACGGCGCGGACATCTACGTCGACGGTGGGTGGGCCGCCCACCGGGTCTGACCGTGCGCTACATCGTCGTCGCCGACGACCTCACTGGTGCGAACGACACCGGCGCCGCGTTCGCCGCCCGGGGCCGCGAGACGGTGATCGCACTCGACGGCGTCGAGCGCGGCGTGGCGGCGGACGCCGACGTCCAGGTCGTCGACACGGATTCCCGCTACAGCGACCCCGAGACCGCTGCGAACCGGGTCGAACGCGCGATCGAGCACGCGACCGACGCCGCCGTCTACAAGAAGGTGGACTCGACGCTCCGGGGCAACCTCGTCGCCGAGATCGACGCGGCGATGGCGGCAAGCGGTGCCGACCTCGCGATCGTGGCCCCGGCGTTCCCGGCGACCGGCCGGATCACCGTCGGCGGCTACCACCTCGTCGAGGGGACGCCGGTTGCGGAGACCGCGGCTGGCCGTGACGGCAAGGGCCCAGCGACGTCCCACGTCCCGACACTCCTCGAATCGTCGTCGTACCCGGTCGTCCACAAGTCGCTGGACGACCTCGAGGACGTCGAGGCCGTCGCAGCGTCCCTCGAGGAACTGGCGAACTCCCAGGACGGCGCGCTCGTCGTTCCGGATGCCACCACCGACGAACACCTCGCGCTCGTGGCAGACGCCGCGGCGAGGCAACCGGCGGGCGTCGACGTGCTGTTCGTCGGGAGCGGCGGGCTGGCCGCCCACGTGGGGGCCGGTGGATCGAATACCGTCCTCGGTGTGGTCGGGAGCGTGGCGCCCGAGACGTTCGAGCAACTCGAGGCGGTGCCCGAGGGGCTCCTCGTCGTGCTCGACCCCGAACTCGTCGTCACCGAGCCCTCGGCCGCCGTCGCCGACGCCGTCGAGGCGGTCGGAGAGCGGTTCGCCGCCGGCGAGCCGGCGGTCGTGACCGCAGCGACCGGCCGCGAGGATGTCGAGGCGACGATCGAGGCCGGACGGGCCGCGGGCCTCGACGACGAGGAGATTCGCGACCGCGTCGCCGAGAGCCTGGGGCAGGCGGCCCTCGCGGTCGCTACCGACGAGGAACTCGACGGGCTGTTCGCGACGGGCGGTGCCGTCGCCGCGGCGACCTTCGACGCGCTCGATGCGAACGCCGTCCGGCTGACTGGTCACCAGGTCGAGGCCGGCATTCCACTCGGACGACTGGCGGGCGGGCAGGCTGATGGCCTGGCGTGCGTCACGAAAGCGGGCGCCTTCGGCGGCGAAACGGCAATCGTTAATGGCCTCCGCTTCCTCGCGCAGTACGATGCGTGACCTGCCAGTCGTCGGCGTGACCATGGGCGACCCGGCGGGGATCGGGGCGGAGATCGTGGTGGAGGGCTACCCCGAGATTGCGGGGATGGCCGACGTCGTCGTCGTCGGCGACGCCTCCGTGGTGCGCGCCGCCGTGGCGTGCTGTGACTCGTCGCTCTCCGTCGAGCCGATCGACGACGTCGCGGACGCGTCCTTCGCCGCCGACGCGATCAGCGTCCTCGACCTCGATCGCGTCGACGACCTGGAGTACGGCGTGATCCGGCAGGACTACGGCGCCGCGAGCCTCGCCTACGTCGAGCGCGCGATCGAGCTGGCGAACGCGGGGACCATCGACGCGATCACGACCGCGCCGATCCACAAGCAGGCCACCCGGCTGGCCGGCAGCGAGCACGCGGGCCACACCGGCTTGCTGGCGGCGCGGACCGACACCGACGTCTACTCCATGATGCTCGTCCACGAGGACCTCCGCGTCTCCCACGTCAGCACCCACGTGCCACTCCGGGAGGCCTGCGACCTCGTCACGACGGCGGCCGTCCTCGACACGATCCGCGTGACCGACGAGGGCCTCCGCCGGCTCGGCGTCGAGGACCCGACGATCGCCGTCGCCGGCCTGAATCCCCACGCCAGCGACGGCGGGCTGCTTGGAGACGAGGAGGCCGACGAGATCGAGCCCGCGGTCGAACGCGCGAGGGCGGAGGGCATCGACGCCTACGGTCCCGAACCGCCGGACACCGTCTACCCCCAGGCCGCCGGCGGCGCGGCCGACTGCGTCGTCTCGATGTACCACGACCAGGGGCACATCCCCATCAAGGTGCTCGGCTTCGCAGACGCCGCCGTCTCGGGCGTCAACGTGACGCTGGGCCTCCCGATCGTCCGCACCAGCGTCGACCACGGAACTGCCTTCGACATCGCTGGCACCTGCCAGGCGGACCCGACGAGTCTGATCGACGCCGTGGAGATCGCGGTACGTGCGGCGAGGTAGCGGTCGGTCGGCGTCTGCTCGACACGGTAGCAATCACAGTCACTGCGGCGACGTACTCGGCGCCCGGCGCGTCGAGCGTCGGCGCGGAGACTCCGGCCGGAGCAGCGGAGGAGCGTCCGCCTGCGGCCTCACTTCGCCTCCTCGATCGCGTCCAGGGTCTCGGGGTTCTCGATGCTGCTCAGGTCGCCCAGCTCATCGCCCGTGTAGGCAGACTGGACGGCCCGACGGACGATCTTCCCGCTCTGGGTCTTGGGCAGTTCGTCGACGAACAGCACCTCCCGCGGGCGGAACGGCTTGCCCTGCTCCTCGCCCACCGTCTCGGCGATCGCCCCTGCGAGTTCGTCCGCGGGATCGACGTCCGGTTCGAGGACGACGTAGAGCACCGCCGCCGTGCCGGTCGTATCGTCGGGGACGCCGACGGCGGCGGCCTGATTGACGGCGTCGTGCTCCATCGCCGCACCCTCCAGTTCCGCGGGCCCGACCTTCCGGCCGGCGACGTTGAGTGCGTCGTCGGCGCGGCCGTGGAGGTACCAGCGGCCGTCCTCGTCGACCTGGGCCCAGTCGCCGTGGTCCCAGCGGTCCTCCCAGGTCGACCAGTACTCCTCGAGGTAGCGCTCGTCGCCGGACCACAGCGACTTCGTCATCGAGGGACAGGAGTCCCGGGCGACGAGGAAGCCCCGATCGTGCGTCTCGGCGATGGACTCCCCCTCGCTGTCCACGACGTCGATGTCCATCCCCAGCCCGGGGCCACCGAGCGTGCAGGGCGTGAGCTCCTGGATCGGCATGGGCATCAGGAAGCACCCACAGATCTCGGTCCCGCCGGAGATGTTGATGATGGGCGTGTCGCCGCCCCCGATCTCCTCGAAGAACCACTCCCAGGACTCGGGATCCCAGGGCTCCCCGGTCGACCCGAGCAGCCGGAGCGAGGAGAGGTCGTGGCCCGCCAGCCACGTCTCGCCGTGCTTGCGCAGCGCCCGGATCGCAGTCGGCGAGATGCCAAACTGTGTGAGGCCGTGCCGGTCGATCATCTCCCAGAAGCGGTCCGGCTCGGGGTGGTCCGGCGCGCCCTCGTACATGAAGACGGTGCCGCCGAAGGCGTGGTTGCCGATCAGCGTCCACGGGCCCATCATCCAGCCGATGTCCGAGACCCAGAAGAAGCGGTCGGCGGGCTTGTGGTCGAACCCGAAGTAGATCTCCTTGGCACACTGGGTCAGGACGCCGGCGTGGGTATGGACGATCCCCTTGGGTTCGCCGGTCGTCCCCGAGGAGTACAGCAGCATCGACTCCTGCTCGGAGGGCAGGTGTTTCGTCTCGTACTCGTCGGGCTGGGCTGCGACGGCGTCGTCCCACCACGCATCTCGGTCGGCGTTCCAGTCGACGTAGGCCTCGCCGTCGCTGGCCCCGATCCGGTCGACGACGACGGTGTGCTCGACGTGGCCGGCCTCCTCGATCGCCTCGTCGGCGGTGTCCTTCAGGAAGACGCGGTCCCCGCGGCGGTAGAACCCGTCGCCGGTGAACAGCACGGAGCACTCGCTGTCGGCGATCCGCGTGGCGGTCGCGTCGACCCCGAACCCCGAGAAGATCGGCACCGCGATCGCGCCGACCTCGAAGCACCCATAGAGGATCGAGACCACCTCGGGCACCATCGGCATGTACAGTCCGACCGTGTCCCCGGTCTCCACGCCGACGGACTCCAGGTAGTTCGCGACCTGGTTCGCCTGCCGCTGGAGCTCGTGGAAGGTGACCTCCCGCACGTCGCCGGGCTCGCCCTCCCAGATCAGCGCGACGGCGTTCCGGGAGGCCGAATCGACGGCGGCGTGGCGGTCGAGGACGTTGTGCGCGATGTTGATCTCGCCGCCGGGGTACCACTCCGTGAACTGCGGCCCGTCGGTGTCGTCGCGGACCCGGTCGTAGGGCTCGTAGAACTCGAGGTCGAGGTAGTCGACCAGTTCGTCCCAGAACCAGTCGACGCCCGATGCCGGCTCCCCGGGGACCGCGGTCGTCGTCCGCTCGATGAGTTCGTCGTAGTCGTCGATCCCGTACTCCTGCATGAACTGCCAGACGTTCGTGGACTCGACGAACGATGGATCGGGTTGGTAGACGACGGACTCGCCGCCATCGGCGCGCTCTGCTGTCATCGTCCCGTGGTTCGTGTGAGGACGATAATAATAGTTTGTGTGGGAGCACCCCAGTCCCGCCCGTCGCGAGTGGGCGATCGCGCCGTCGAAGTGGACCGGGGTCCCCCGCGTGCGCCGGACCGTATCGGAACCGAGGGATCGCTCACCGTCGCCGCGCTCTCACGTCCGGTCGTAGTACGCCGGGGGCGTCGGCCGGTCGCTCGCCTCCTCATAGAGGTCGAGCATCTCCAGCAGCGCGTCGTCGCGCTCGCGCCGTACCGCGTCGAGGTCGACGTCCGTCCAGTCGTAGATCCCTCTGCCGGTCTCGGTACCGGTGTATCCCTCCGACAGCAGCTCCTCGATGACCGGGTTCGGGTCGGTCCCGCGATCGAGGTCGCCCATCAGCCGCTTCTCGACCTCGTGGTGGATCGCCAGCCCGGACTGATCCATCTTCTCGAAGATGCCCATGATCGGCAGCCGGAAGCCGAAGCCGGCCTTGACGGCGCGGTCGATGTCCGCCGGCGTCGCGACGCCACGCGCCAGCAGCGAGAACGCCTCGTAGGACATCGCAGCCTGGATCCGGTTGCCGATGAACCCCGGGACGTCCTTCTGGACCACGACGGGGGTCTTCCCCGCGTCCTCCAGCAGCGACCGGACCCGCCCGGCGACTGCATCCTCCGTCGCCGTCCCCTTCACGACCTCGACGAGAGGTACGAGGTGGGGCGGGTTGAACCAGTGCGTTCCGAGCACGCGGGCGGGGTCGGCGACGGGCTCGGCGATGTCGTCGATCGAGAACCCGGAGGTGTTGGTCGCGAGAACCGCGTCCGCCGGAGCGTGCTCCTCGAGGTCTCCGAAGACGGTCTGCTTGATCTCGAGGTCCTCCGCGACGGCCTCGGTCGCGAAATCGACGTCGGCAACGGCATCGGCGAGGGCGTCGTGGGGCGAGATCCGATCGAGGGCGGCCGAGGCCGCCTCCTCGGAGACTCGGCCGCTGCCCACGATGGTGTCGAGCGCGGCCGCGATGCGCTCTGGAGCCGATTCGAGGACCCTCTCGTCGACGTCGAAGAGCCTGACGTCGTGCCCGGCGAGGGCGTAGGTGAGCGCGATGCCGTGGCCCATCCGCCCGGCACCGACGACTGCGACGGTCTCGATGGGGACACCGCCGTCGGTGAGATACCATCGGGCGTCTCCGCGAGTTGCGGGCTCGTCGTCGATCTCCGTGGTGGCGTCCGTGGACATGTGCTCGGTCCTCACCTCCTCAGACGATCGCGGTCTCCTCGAGGCCCTTGAGGCCGAGGAACTCCCGGACCTCCTCGGGATCGGCGGGCTGGCGACCGGTCAGCTCGTCGGCGAGCCGGACGATCTTCTCGACCATGTCGGCGTTGCTCTCGGCCAGCTCGCCCGGGCCGAGGTAGAGGTTGTCCTCCATTCCGACGCGGGGATTGCCGTCCATCGACAGCGCCTGGGTGGCCATCCGGAACTGGTTCCGCCCCGCGCCGATCACCGAGAAGGAGTAGTCGTCGCCGAAGAGCTCCTCCGCGACCCGGACCATGTGGGTGAGATTCGCCGCCGTCGAGGCGATCCCGCCGTGAATGCCGGTGACGAACTGGAGGTGCAGGGGCGGCTCGATGAACCCCCGGTCGACGAAGTGCTTGGCGTTGTAGAGGTGTCCGACGTCGTAACACTCCAGTTCGGGCTTGGTGTCGTGCTCGTCGAAGATCGGCAGGACGGTCTCCAGGTCGGCGAACGTGTTCTGGAAGATGAGGTCCCGCGTCCCCGCGAGGTACTCTGGCTCCCAGTCGTACTCCCACTCGTCGTACTTCTCCAGCAGCTGGTAGAGCCCGAAGTTGATCGAGCCCATGTTGCAGGAGGCCATCTCGGGTTCGAGCTCCGGGACGACGCCGACGCGCTCCTCCGGCGGATCCATCGGTGCCCCGCCGGTCGTCGGCTGCACGATCACGTCGACCTCGGCGACGATCCGCTCGGCGACCTCCCGGAAGAGCCCCCAGTCGTTGACCGGCTGGCCGGTCTCGGGATCCCGGACGTGAACGTGTACGATACTCGCTCCGGCCTCCGCCGCGCCGATGGCCGCCTCCGCGATCTCGTCCGGCGTCACGGGGAGGTGCGGAGACATCGTCGGGGTGTGAATCGCCCCAGTCACTGCACAGGAGACGATCATCTTGTCGAGACTGCGCATTCACTAGGCGGTAGCCGTGATCCGTCCTAATACGTTGTGGTCGGGGAGGGGGCACGTGCCGGTGGGCACGTACCGGTCCGGACAGTCGTCTCCCGGACCCGCTGGGAGCAGGCACCCCGCCTGCCTGAGACGAGTCGCCCCCACTGAATCCGAGAGGAGCCGCCCCTCCGTGCCCGGGATGAGCCGTCCCCACCGAATCCGAGAGGAGCCGCCCCGCTGTGCCCGAGAGGAGCCGTCCCCACCGTCTTCGAGAGGAGCCGCCCCGCTGTGCCCGAGAGGAGCCGTCCCCACCGTCTTCGAGAGGGGCCGCCCCTCCGTGCCCGAGATGAGCCATCCCCACCGTATCAGAGAGGAGCCGCCCCGCTGTGCCCGAGATGAGCCCCTCCACGTCCGAGATACGCCGCCCCCCGTCTGCCTGCTCCCAAACAATAAATAATAGTAAATGAGAACTTCAGGGTGCAATGCAAATCGGAGTACTTACTGTCCCCCTCGGGGGGCAACCGCTCGACGAAGCACTCGACTACCTAACCGGTCTCGGCGTGGAGATGGTCGAGGTCGGCTGCGGGGGCGACCCCGGCGACGACCACCTGCCGATGGACGAGTACCTCGACGACGAGGACGCCCAGGCCGATCTCCAGGCGACGCTCGAGGAATACGACGTGGGCATCAGCGCGCTCGCGACACACAACAATCCGCTCCACCCCGACGAGGAGCGCGCCGACGCCGCCGACCGGCAGCTCAGGGACGCCATCCGGCTGGCCGACCAGCTGGACGCCAACACCATCACCTGCTTCTCGGGACTGCCGGCCGGCGGCCCGAACGACGAGGTGCCCAACTGGGTCACGGCTCCCTGGCCCAACGAGCACCTGGATGCCCTCGAGTACCAGTGGGAGGAGGTGGCGATCCCCTACTGGCAGGACCTCGCCGCCTTCGCCGAGGACCACGGCGTCGACGTGGCCATCGAGATGCACCCGAACTTCCTGGTGTACAACCCGCCGTCGATGCTGAAGCTCCGGGAGGCAACGAACGAGCGAATCGGGACGAACCTCGACCCCGCGAACATCGTCTGGCAGGGCATCGACGTGCCGAAGGCGATCCGCTACCTCGGCGAGGAGGACGCCATCCACCACGTGCACGCGAAGGACCTGCGCACCTACGAGTCCAACAAGGACGTCACCGGCGTGCTCGACACGAAGCCCTACACCGAGGAACTCGACCGCTCGTGGATCTTCCGCTCGATCGGCTACGGCCACGAGATGGACTACTGGAAGGACCTCGTCTCCACCCTCCGGATGGTCGGCTACGACGGCACTCTCTCCGTCGAGCACGAGGACTCGCTGACCTCCGCGCGGGAGGGCCTCGAGAAGGCGATCGGCACGCTCGAGGAGGCCATCTTCGAGACCCAGCCCGGCGAGGCCTACTGGGTCGACTCCGACGTGTAACCATGTACCGCGTAGGATTCCTCGGCTACAAGTTCATGGGGAAAGCCCACGGGAACGCCCTCGCGCGGCTCCCGATGTTCTTCCCCGAGGCGCCGGAGACCGATCGGCACGTCCTGATCGGCCGGGACGAGGCGGCGATGGCAGACGCCGCCGACCGGTTCGGATTCACCACGACGAGCACCGACTGGGAGGCGGCGCTCGAGGAGATCGACGTCCTGTACAACCTCGGACCGAACTGGCTCCACGTCGAGCCGACGATCGAAGCGCTCGACCGCGGGATCGACGTGTTCTCGGAGAAACCGCTGGCCCCCACGGTCGAGGACGCCGAGCGCGTCGCCCAGGCCGCCGCCGACACCGACGCCATGGCCGGCGTCGCGTTCAACTTCCGAGCCGTACCGGCGTTGCGCTACGCCAAGCAGCTGATCGACGACGGCGTGCTCGGCGAGATCCACCACGTCCGTGCGAAGTACCTCCAGGACTGGCTGGTCGACCCGGAGGCACCCTGGTCGTGGCGCAACGACGAGGAAATGGCCGGCAGTGGCGCACTGGGCGACCTCGGGGCCCACACCGTCGACGCGATCCAGTGGCTCGTCGACGACGTGGCCCGGGTGAGCGGCCAGCTCAAGACGTTCGTCGACGAACGGCCCGTCGAGGGACAGGACGCCCGCGGTGACTCCGTCGGCCACGAGGAGGGCGCCCAGACGGAGACCCGGCCGGTCACGGTCGACGACGCCTACACCGCCAACGTCGAACTCCAGAACGGCGCGATCGGGACCATCGAGGCCTCCCGGTTCGCCACCGGCCGGAAGAACGACCACAAGATCGAGATCGAGGGCTCGAAGGGCAGCCTGCGCTACGACCACGAGCGCCTCAACGAACTCGAGGTGCTCCGGGAGGACGGCCGCGGCTACGAGACGATCCTCGTGACCGACGCCGATGACCCCTACATCGACCGCTGGTGGCCCCCCGGCCACATCATCGGCTGGGAGCACACGTTCGTCCACGAGAACTACGAGTTCCTCACGGCCCTGGAGGCGGGCGAGCAGTTCCAGCCCGACTTCCAGACCGGCCTCCAGGTCCAGCAGGTCCTCGGGGCGATCGCCGAGAGCGACGAGACCGGCGCCTGGGTCCAGGTCTGACCCGGGTCCAGGTCTGGGCCGGGGTCCGTTCGGGGGGAAGCGCCGCTACCAGGGCAACGCGAGGTCCCCGCCCTCGTCGAAGGACAGTGGCTCCAGGGGCCCGACCTCGACGTCCGGGTGGTGCGCGAGTTCCTCCGCCACGGGCGCGGAGACGAGCAGGTCGTCGGTCTCGAGCGTGTTCTCGATCACCGCCGCCCGGAGGTCGGCGATCGACTGGACGCCCGTCGTCGAGTTCGCGAGCGTCAGCGCCGTGGCGTCTGCCGGGACGACGAAGGGGAGCTTCGCGCGGACCGGCTCCCCGCTCGTCGCGATGTTGACGTAGGTGTCGCCGAAGTCGACGTCGGCGACGAGATCCCGGTGGACGAAGTCCGCGAGCCCCATCCCGAGGGCGTTGCCGTGCGAGGCCGGCGTGAGCGAGCGGACGTAGATCCGGGTGATCTCGGGACCGCCGTCGGGCTCGGGCTGTCCGTGGAAGCGCTGGCGGCCGATCACGTTCGTGTCGAGGCCCGTCCCGCTGACCTCCTTGCCCATCTCGTCGACGATGAGTAGGTCGAGGTCCTCGACCGGGAGCATCGGGAGCAGTTCTGCGGCGCGTTCGAGGAGCTCGGGTTCGCGCTCCATGATCTCGCCGGCGTCGAGGCCGACGATCTCCGCCGCCCGCTCCTGTGCGTTCTCGAGGAGGGCGACCCCGCCGACGACGGGCGTCTCCTCGAGGAGGATCTCGGCGCGCTCGGGGATTACCTCCTGGAATCCCCGGGCGAGCGCGGCGTTGTGCATCGCCTCCGCGCCGCGGTGCTTGCCGAGCCCCACAACCGCCATCTTCGCGAGGCCGCTCTCGTAGGGCCCCGCGTAGTCGGTGTGGGGTTTGACGCGGTTCACGAGGAGGATGCCGTCGGCCTCGAGAGCGTCCGTCGCTGCGAAGACGGGGCGACCGTCCTCGTCCTCGCCGACCCGCTCGACGTCCATCGAGGAGCGGATCTCGCAGCCGACCGACGATTCGGTCACGCCGAGGGATTCCAGCGTCTCGACCTGGCCCGCCGCCGTCGCGCCGCCGTGGCTTCCCATCGCCGGCATGACGAACGGGGAGAGCCCCCGCTCCTGCAGCGTCCCGACCAGGGTCGACAGGACCTCGGGCATGTCGTGAATGCCACGGCTTCCAGCGGTCACCGCGACCTCCGCGCCGTCGGGAAGGTCTTCGATCCGGTCGATCGCCGCCAGCGCTGCTCGGGTCGCTGCGGGGACGTCTGCGAGACGGTCCTGGCCGCTCACTCGCGTCGCACGCGCGAAGGCCGGAAGGTCCTCGAGGGCGACGGCGTCGGCGCCTTCCAGGCGCTCCCGGCCGGGGAATGCGAGGTCCATCTATGGGATGGATTCGGCCGGAGCGTCTTAACGCTACGGTCCCTCCAGGGGGAACGGCCTCGAAGATTGCCGCCGCAACGACGGGGAAACGGACCGCTCCGGGTCGGGCGCTACTCCTCGCTCTCGTAGCTCTCCCCGACCGAACTCGGCATCCGGGTCCGCCCGAACAGCGTCAGCACGATGATGACCGTGATGTAGGGCAGCTGCTCCATCAGCGAGGATGGCAGCGCAATGCCGACGGTCTGGAGCTGGATCCGCAGCATCTGCGCGGCGCCGAACAGCAGGCTCGCGAGTGCCGTGAAGATCGGGTTGTAGTTCCCGAACAGGTAGGCGACGATCGCGATCCAGCCGCGGCCGTCGACCATCGTCGTGCCGGTGCCGGTGAACCCGCTCCCGATGCCGATCGAGAGGACGGCCCCCGCGAGCCCGGCCATGGCCCCGGAGAAGAGGACGGCGGCGTAGCGGACCCGCGTGACGGAGACGCCGGCGGTGTCCAGCGCCTCGGGGTTCTCGCCGGCGGCCTGGATCCAGAACCCAACGCGGGTCCGATAGAGCACGACCCAGCTCGCGATCACGATGAGTATCGTGAGCCAGAGCAACGGCGTGGCGTCGAAGAGGAGCCGGCCGAGCACCGGGATGTCGGCGAGCACTGGCACCGTCTGGCGCTCGATGCTGGTGACTGGCGGACTGGAGACGTCGTTCCACATCACCACGGCGGTGAAGGGACCAAAGCCCAGCCCGAGGAACCAGACCGCCAGTCCGGCGACGATCTGGTCGGCCTTGTACCGGATCGTCAGGATCGCGAAGATGGTCGTGTAGAGGACGCTGATGAGCACGGTGATCGCGAGCGCGGCCCAGAGATCAGTCTGCGTGACACTGCCGCTCTTGATGAGCCAGGTCACGGCGACGGCGTTGACCGCGCCGAAGATCATGAACCCCTCGAGGCCGATGTTGAACACCCCGCTCTTCTCGGCGTAAAGCCCGCCGACGGCGGCGAGCGTGATCGGCATCGCGGCCCGCAGCGCCCGCTCGGCGAAGCCGACCGTGAGCACGTCATCGTAGGGCAGGCCGAGCCAGAACGCCGGGCTGACGAGCTTCCGGATCGGCAGCCCGACGATCAGCGCGGCGAGCACGGCGAGCCCGACCACCGTCGCGAGCAGCCCGAGCAGCTGGAAGCGGTAGGTGACGAGGCCGTCCCGCAGCCGCTCGCCCGGGCTCGGCGCTGCTGCAGCCCCCACGGCATCGCCGGTGCCCTCGGCGCCGTCGCCCCCGTTCGTTGTCTCCGCCGCCGCCGGCTCGTCGTCCGCCGGCCCGTCGGCGCTCATCGGCCCTCACCTCCGAGGCCCATGCGCTTGCCCGCCATCCGGAACAGCTCCGGCGCGGCGACGAACAGCACGACGAGCCCGATCACCCCGTCGATCAGCTGGCGCGGCACGTCCGAGGACTGGTTGACGTAGTTCCCGCCGGACTCCAGGCCGCCAAAGAGCAGCCCCGCCGGGATGACGCCCAGCGGGTTGTTCCCCGCCAGGAGGCTGACTGCGATCGCGTCGAAGCCGAAAGTCGGGATCGACGCGGGATTGGAGTAGTAGGACAGCACCATGACGACGTAGACCGCACCCGCGAGGCCGGCGATCATCCCCGAGAACGTCATCGTCGCGACGATCGTGCGCTTGGCGTCGACCCCGGAGTAGGTTGCGGCCTCCTCCTGGTAGCCACTCGTCACCAGATCGTACCCGAAGCGGGTCCGCTCCATGATCAGGAAGACGATAGCCGCGGTCGCCAGGGCGATGGCGAGGCCGACCAGTGAGAAGGAAGCCTCCTCGAAGAAGAGCTGCGGGAACTGCACGTGCCCCGGGAACCGGTCCGTGCGCACGAAGAAGGTGCCGTCGGGCCGGAAGAACGAATCGATGAGGTAGAAGACGACGCCGCTGGCGATGAAGTTGAGCATGATCGTCGTGATGATCTCGTTGGCGCCGGCGTAGGCCTTCAGGATCCCGGGCAGCATGGCGTAGAGCCCGCCAGCGGCGATCGCAGCCAGCGTCGCGAGCACGATGACGATCGCCGCGCCGGTGGCAGTCGAGGGGAAGGTGCCGGCGATGGAGACGATCGTGATCGAGGCGGCGAACCCGCCGACGACGAACTGGCCCTGGACCCCGATGTTGAACACGCCGGCGCGGAACGCGACCGCGACGGCGATGCCGGTGAGGATGAAGGTCACCGTCGGCCGGAGCGTCTTCGCGATCCGGTTCTGCGTCCCGAACAGCTCCGCGACGTTGTAGGTACCGAGGGCACCGTAGACCATGTTGTCGATGAACAGGACGGCGTCGTAGCCCGCCGCTGCGACGATCACGAGGCCGATGGCGAGCGCCAGAATCGTCGACGCCAGCGCGATGCCGATGCGCTCGATCACGGAGGCGTCGACGAGGCGGGCGAGTCCGCGCCGGACCGGCTCGGGGATATCCCGGCCGCCGTCGTCAGCTCCGGACCCGCTCGCGCCCGTTCCATCGCCGTCTCCGTGCGTCTCGCTCACGGCTGCTCACCCCCGGACTCCGCGGCAACGTCCGGACTCGCGGCGTCGTCGCCGACACTGCTCCCGGTCATCATGAGTCCGAGGTCGCGTTCGGTGACGTCGGCCGGCTCGACGACGTCGACGAACTCGCCCTCGTACATCACGGCGATGCGATCGGAGAGCTGCTGGATCTCCTCCAGCTTCGAGGAGAGCAACAGCACCGCCAGCCCCTCGTCGCGCATCTCGCGGAGCCGGTCGTGGATGAACTCGATGGAGCCGATGTCGACGCCCCGGGTGGGGTGGGCCGCGAGGATCGCCCGCGGGTCGTGTTCGAACTCCCGCCCGACGACGAACTTCTGCTGGTTGCCGCCGGACAGCGAGTGTGCGACCGCACTCGTGTCGTGTGGTTCGACGTCGTACTGCTGGACGATCTCCTCGGCGTGGTCGCCGACGCTGTCCCAGTCGACGATCCCGCGCTCGACGAACGGCGCGACCGTCTGGTTGCCGAGCAGGGCGTTGCGACGGAGGTCGTAGTCCATGACGAGCCCCTCCTGCTGGCGGTCCTCGGGGATGTAGGCTACCCCGTCGCGGATCAGCTGGCGACGGCTCGCGTCCGTCACGTCCTCGCCCTCGTAGACGACGGTGCCGGCCTCCACCGGTCGGAGTCCGACGATGGCCTCGGCGAGTTCGCTCTGGCCGTTGCCCTCGACGCCGGCGATCCCGAGGATCTCCCCCTCGCGGATCTCGAAGTCGACGCCGTCGACCTTCACGAGCCCGCGGTCCCCACGGACGACGAGGTCCTGGCCGGTGAGCACGGGATCCCCGATCGTCGTCTCGCGGTCCGCGCCCTCGAACAGCACCTCGCGGCCGACCATCATCTGGGCCAGCTCCTCGCGAGTGGTCTCGCCGGCGGGAACGGTGCCGACGGCCTCGCCGTCCCGGAGCACGGTGATCTCGTCGGCGGTCTCCATCGCCTCTTCGAGCTTGTGCGTGATGAAGATGAGCGAGCGCCCGCTCGCGGTGAGTTCCTCCATCACGCCGAACAGCGCCTCGACCTCCTGGGGCGTGAGCACCGCCGTAGGCTCGTCGAGGATTAGGATCTCGGCGCCGCGGTACAGCGACTTCACGATCTCGACGTGCTGCTGGGCGCCGAGGTCCAGCTCCCGGATCGGGGTGTCGAGGTGCTCGTCGACGGCGAAGCCATAGCGCTGGCAGATGTCGTGGACGTCCGCCCGTGCGGCGTCCTCGTCGACGAGCCCGCGCTCGGTTGGCTCGTGGCCGAGGATGACGTTCTGGAGCACCGTCATCGGCTCGACGAGCTGGAAGTGCTGGTGGATCATCCCGACCCTGGCGTCGATCGCGTCGCGCGGCGACCCGAACTCGCGGGGCTGGCCGTCGACGCGGACGGTCCCCGCGTCGCGGTCGTAGAGCCCATAGAGGATGTTCATCAGCGTCGTCTTCCCGGAGCCGTTCTCGCCCAGCAGCGCGTGGACGGAGCCCCGTTCCAGCCGGAAGTCGACGCCGTCGTTGGCGACGACGTCGCCAAAGCGCTTTGTGATCCCGTCGAGTTCGACGGCGAGCGCGGCTCCATCGACCGCATCGTCGCCGCGTGTCTGTGCCCCTGACGCCGGATCCCCGTCGGTGCCTGTCCCACTCATGTCGATTGCCTCTGGTGTAGTAGCATGCCCTCAGCCGAAAAAACCGCCGGTCGTGTTAGTTGCAGCCCGAAGCGGTGCAGGGCACGTCGATGTCGCCGTCGATGATCGCCTGGGTCGCCTCATCGATGTTCTGGACGACGGCGTCGGGGAGCTCGTCACCGATCGCCTGGCCCGGGACGAACTCGACGGCCTCCTGCTCGAGGCCCAGCACCTGGCGTCCGGCGACGCTCTCCCAGTCGTCCTCGGCGACCGCCGAGGCGATCCGGTAGGTCCCTTCGTTGATGAACTTCACCGCCGAGCCCATGATGACGTCCTGGTACTCCGAGAGCGTCACGGACTGGTCGGCGTCGACGCCGATCGCGAACCGGCTGGCGTCCTCCGCGGCGGGGAACACGCCCTCGCCGGCCGCGGCCGCCGCCTGGTAGACGATGTCGGCGCCGGCGTCGTAGTGCGAGCTGGCGATGTTCGTCGCCGTCTGGGTGTCCTGGTAGTTGCCGATGTAGCCGACGCTGACCTCGACGTCCTCGGTCACCCACTGAGCACCGGCGCGGTAGGCCTCCTCGAACGCGTTGATGAGCGGGCCGTCGACGCCGCCGACGAAGCCGACGTGGGCGTTGTTGGGGCGGGTGGAACTGTCCTCGTAGGAGAACTCCCGGGTCGTCATCGTACCCGCGGCGACGCCGGCGAGGTAGGACATCTCGTGGTTGGCCCAGACCCGTCCGGCGACGTTGGGCTCGTCGACGTGGTCGTTGATCAGCATCCAGTTCTGGTCCGGGTACTCCGGCGCGTTGGTCTGGAGCCCCGGCTTGTGCTCGTAGCCGACCATCACGATGAGGTCGTAGTCCGGGTTCGAACTGGACGCCAGGTCGGCCTGGACGGTCTCGTAGTTCGACGGCGAGGTCTCCTCGACCTGCTGGAGGTCCATGTCGTACTCCTCGGCGGCCGTCTCGAGCCCCTGGACCGCGAGGGTGTTGAACGCCTGATCGCCGAAGCCAGCGGAACTGGAGATGATCGCGACGTTGGTGGTGTCGCCACCGTTGCCGCCATCGGTCCCGTCGTCACTGTCACCGCTGTCGTCGCCGTCGTCGTCACCGCCGCCGCTGCCGCTCAGACAGCCTGCCAGTGCTGCACCGCCCACGACCGCGCCGGAGCGCAGAACGTTGCGTCGGTTGATGCTGGGTACGTATCCGTGCCGGTCCGTCGAACTGTTGACTCCGTCGTCGTTCCCACGATTGGACGTCATGACAGTGACAACTAAGGATGGGATATAATAAATAAATATCCGATTTCGTCACTCGCGGCAACCGCTCATTAAACACCACGGCCGTTGTGTCCGGTCTCGGCTGGCAGGCCGTAGGTGTGAGACCGCGCCAGCCCCCTCCCCGAAAATCCCGAGCACCCCGACATCGATCGACGGGGACGATCGCCTACGCGCTTTGATGGGGCTTCCAGTCCAATTCGGAGCCGCCGCCCGTACCGCTGGTCCGGCTGCCGGCCTCAGGGCCGGCCCACCGACGCCTCGTAGGACGCGGTGTGGCGCTCGCCCGGCGCGAGCTGCTTCAGCGTCCCGTTGCGCCGCTGGGCCACCGGCACGTCCGCGGCCGGATACGCCGAGGTAGGCTCCAGTCCCGCGGTGTAGTTGCGATTCCAGTAGGGGTAGGTCGCGTGCCCACCAAGGACTGCCAGTAACAGACGACCTCGAAGGGATCGATTGGGAAGGCGAAGCAAAACCGGAGGTCAAGTGCCTCGTTCGCGATCGCGTAGCGGCCCTCCCGGAGATCGGTGGCGTCGGCGAGGTCGTGAATCGTCGCGTCGTGTGGCGGGAACTTCCGGAGGCGCCGCCGTCGGCCGGCGCCTCCGGCCACGCGAAGCGCTCGCCCCCGCCAGGCGGTTGTTCTCGTGGCTTCCGGCGTACTCCTCGACGATCCCGGTGTCCGCGGGCACGTCGAGGCGTGCGTCGGGGCCCACCAGCGGCGGACCGAGCGCCAGGTGCCGCTGCCAGATGTAGGGAACCGCGACGCCGCCCTCGTTCGTCACGGCCTCCTCGACGGCGAGCGTGGGCTCGTCGGCGGGGAGGACGGACCCCCCGATCGCGAAGGGGGACCCTAGCAGGTCGGTCTGCAGGTGGAGGGAGACGGCGTCCTCGCGGCGCTGGACGGTCGCGTCCCAGGACAGCAGCGCGCTCTCGCCGTGGAGGCCGTAAGGCGTGCCATCCAAGTCCTCGCGCACGCCTGCCATCGGCAGGTGGAGCTGCCACCCGCCGGGGTAGTGGTCGTGGTACGCGTCGGGAGTGGATGGGGAGCCGTCCGTCGCCCGGCGCCTGCCAGTCGTGGTCGGCGTGTCAGAGCACGTAGACGTCGGTGCGCTTGTCGCGGAACTCGAGGACGTCGCCTCACTTCCCCGGGAGCACCAGCAGGGGGAGGTGCCGGTTCTCGAGGACGACCGCGTCGATTCCCTTGTAGGCGAAGTCGTCGTCGATCCGGGGATGCGGGCCAGCGGCCATGTGTGAACTGCCCACGCGCGCATGCACATATCGCTCTCCGCCTGTCGGTGCATGGCGTCCGCTCCTCCCAGGTCTCTCTGCCTCCACCCGTCCCCGCCGGGCCATTCTGTTCCGATCTCGGAACCGTTCCTCGCCGAGCGCCCGGCTCGCCGAGGCACTTATTGGGCGACCACGCGATCCACCGGTATGCGGCAGGAGCCAGCACAGCCCCTCGAGCAGCTCCTCACGCGCGTCGATACGACGCTCGACGCGGTCGGTGACGCGTTCCCATACGTCGCGGAGCCCGAGAGTGGGACCTGGACGACGACAGCGGACGGCAACTGGTGTGGGGGCCACTGGGTCGGGCTCCTGTGGCTCGCCTACGAAAACACCGACGAGGAGCGGTTCCGCACGGCCGCCAAGCGGGCGACGGAGACCGTCCTCGGGTCGGTGGAGCCCCGCTCGATGTTCTACGGCATGAACGCGCACTACTGTGGCTTCCGGGCGTTCGATCTGACCGGCGAGGAGCGCTTCCGCGAGATCGGGATCGACGGCGCCGACCGCACGGTCGCGTACTTCCACCCCCGCGCGCGACAGGTGCCACTTGGCACCCAGCCCATCGCGGCACCGGCCTCGAACTTCCGCGGCCCGGCGGCGGAGGAGGGTCCCTCCGGCGACGTACTCGGCGCCGTCGACTCGGTCTACACGGCCCTGACGGTCCTGTGGCGGGCCGTCCGCGAGACGGGCGATCCGGTCTATCGCGACACGGCGATCTCCCACGCCGACCGCGCGCTCGACTGGTACCTCCGCGAGGACGGCAGCATCTGGCACCACGCCGAGTTCGATCCCGACGACGGCTCGCGTGTCCGCCAGTACAACGAACTCGCCTACAGCGACGACACCTGCTGGGCCCGCGGGCAGGGGTGGGCGATCGCCGGGTTCGCTCGCGCGTACGAGGAGACCGGTGCCGAGCGCTACCTCGACGCCCTTGAGCGGACGGTCCGGTACTACGAGCAGCACGCGCCGGCGGATCTCGTTCCGTACTGGGACTTCGAGCACCCCGACGCGCCGGACGTCCCGCGGGACACGAGCGCCGCCGGCCTGGCCGCGTACGGGCTCACCCGACTCCGCGAATCCCCGGAGACCGCGGACCTCCGCGAGACGGGCGAGGCGATCCTCGACTCGCTGGTGGCGAACTACCTGACGCCGACGGCCCCCGAGGACGACCGGCCCCCGGGGATGGTCGTCGAAGGATGCTACAACGGGCCCGCCGGCTACGCGGACGAACACGAACTCATCTGGACGGACTACTACATCGCGGTCGCGCTCGCGAACCGGGCCGGCGTCGTCTCGTTCTGAGGCGCCCGGCACGGCAACTCGTCGCGCGTCCCGCCGCGGAACGACCACCTGCGCTCCCGACCGAGACGACGGGGTCAGCGGCCGCGTCCCCGGCCGACGCCCTCGGGACAGACCCTGGGCTGGTCTCGTCCATCGCGGCGGGCACCCCCTCGCTTATTACCGTCCCAGAAGAACTCCCAGTCGTCCGCTCATGGAGATCAGAGACATTGCTGCGTATCCCCTGCAGGACGACCTGTGGAACCCGTGGTGCATCGTCACCGTCGAGACAGCCGACGGCCTCCGCGGGGTCGGCGAGGCCGGCGGGCTCTGGGCGAACACCGACCTGTACGCGAAGGTCGAGTACGCCGAGAAGTTCGACGAGTGGTTCGCCGGGATGGACCCGCTCAACGTCGAGTCGCTGCGCGTGAAGGCCCAGGAGACGGCGTGGGGCCAATCGCGCATCTCGCAGGCGCTGCTCTCGGGCATCGAGATGGCCTGCTGGGACATCGCCGGCAAGCACTACGGCGAGCCGGTCCACGCGATGCTGGGCGGCGCCATCCGGACCGAACTCCCCGCGTACGCCAACGGCTGGTACGACGGTCTCGAGACGCCCCAGGAGTGGGCCGAGGGCGCCGCCGAGGTCGTCGACCGCGGCTACGACGCGCTGAAGTTCGATCCCTACGAGGACTCCGTCCGCGACATCGAGAACGACGAGATGCAGCTCGCGCTCGATCGCATCGCCGCGATCCGCGAGGAAGTCGGCGAGGAGCCCTCGCTGATGATCGAGGGGCACGCCCGGCTGACCCCTGGCGAGGCGATCAAGATCGGCTCCCGCCTCGAGGAGTACAACCCCACCTGGTTCGAGGCGCCGATCCAGGCCCACCAGGGTCCCGCGGCGTTCCGCGAGGTGCGCGAGGCGCTCTCGATCCCCATCTCGGACGACCTCGCGAGCATCGAGAACAAGTTCGAGGCCTTCGAGTTCATCTCCGAACGGGCCATCGACGTCATCCAGCCCGATGCGGCGAACGCGGGCGGCCTCCGTGAGGTCCAGTACATCGCCCAGATGGCCGACGCCGCCTCGATCTCGATCGCGCCCCACGCCGCCGGCGGCCCAGTCGGGATGACGGCGACGGTCCACCTCGACGCCGTCCTGCCGAACTTCAAGATCCAGGAGGGGTTCAACGAGTTCACGCGCCCGGACTGGGTGAGCGACGTCATTCGGGATCCGATCTCCATCGAGGACGGGACGATCACCGTCCCGGACGAGCCGGGTCTCGGCATCGAGTTCGACGCGGACCTCGCCGAGGAGCACGACTGCAACCCGATGCCCGATCACAACTTCCTCTCCAGCGAGTTCAAGGACACCTACGGCTCGCAGGAGCACGCCGAGTAGCGCCCGAGGCCACGCTGTTCGTCGCGACCGTGCGGCGGCCCGTCCGAGCGGGCGCTAATTGACCCAATTCTTTATGATAGATACCGCCGTAGCACCCAGTGGTGTCGCCAATGAAATTCGGACTGCTAACGGTGTCCTACAGCGGGCTCTGGCACGATGGACCGGGGCTCTCCCTGGAGGATCAGATCGAGCGCGCCGCAGACCTCGGCTACGACGGGGTCTCGATCGAGACGAAGCGACCGACGGCGTTCCCGTTGGACTTCGACGCCGAGGATCGCGAGCGGGTCCGGCAGACGGCCCAGGAGGCGGGCGTCGAACTCGTTGCGGTCGAGAGCATGTCGAACTTCGCGAGCCCCTTCCAGGAGGAACGCGAGAACAACCTCGCCATGATGCACGACATCCTGGAGTTCGCCGACGACCTCGACGTCGACCTGGTCAAGGTGTTCCCGGCGTGGCCGGGCGTCAAGGACGACCAGGCGGAGACGGCGATCTACGGCGAGATCCCGATGCGGGCCCACTGGGAGCAGCAGTATCCGGGCACGGAGCAGTACGCGAAGTGGCAGCGGATCGTCGAGGGCGTCCGGGAGGTCGCCGACTGGGCGGCCGACCTCGACATCACGCTCGCCCTCCAGAACCACCCGCCGGTCCTCGCGGGAGGCTACGAGGACGCCCTCCGGATGGTCGAGGAGATCGACAGGGACAACGTCGGCCTCTGCCTGGACGCCGTCCTGTTCTACGAGCGCCAGAGTGACGACTACATCCGGGAGGCCGTCGAGGCCTGCGCCGAGCACATCGAGCTGTCCCACTACGGCGCCTGGAACTTCGCCCGCGAGGACGGCGAGATCGTGCAGACGCCCTCGCCGCTATCGGGCGAGCTGATCAACAACGAGGCGTTCGTCCGCCAGCTCGACCGCATCGGCTACGACGGCTACCTGATCTCGGAATACTGCGTGCCCTGCATGGAGGAGGGGGAGATCCAGGGACCCGAGGCGATCGACGAAGCCAACGAGATGGCGCTGTCCTACATGAAGGACATCCTCGCGGACGTGACCGGGGAGCCGATGCCGGCCGACGACTGATCGCCCTTGGGCTCCGCCGACGCCTCCATCCGTCGGCCGCTCCCGCGCTGGTGCCGGCCGCCATCGCGTTACAGCCGACCGTCGTTTCCCCTGTGAGCGCAGTCCATCCCGGCCTCGTGTGAGCGCATCGCCCCGGCGCTCTACCGCGGTTTTTTCACCGGGAGCGGGCGACCCGTGCCAAGCTTTTTGCTCCGTGACGGAGACCTACACGGTGACTAGCATGTCCTGGAACGTAGCCGGCATCAACTTCGCGCACTTCCACATGGGCGACCAGCTCGGGAACGTCCGGGACCACCCGGATGCGGAGCTCGTCGCCATCTGCGACGAGGACCCCGAGCGTGCGACGCTCTCCCTCGAGACGACCGCCGAGCAGTTCGACCTCGACGACGGGCAGGTCTACCGCGACCACGAGCGCTGCCTCGCGGAGAACGACGTCGACCTCGTGATCACGTGTCCCGTCCCGACCGAGCACGCCGAGTGGGTCGAGAAGCTCGCCCCGCACGACGTCCACATCCAGCTGGAGAAGCCGTTCGCGGCGTCCGTCGAGGGCTGTGAGCGAGCGATGGACGCCGTCGACGGTACAGACAGCGAACTGGCGATCAACTGGCCGCTGGCGTGGTACCCGACACACCGCACGACCAAGCGCCTCGTCGACGAGGGGCGGATCGGCGAGGTGATCGAGGTCCACTTCTACGACGGGAACCGCGGCGGCCAGCGCTTCACGGAGGTCGAGTACGGCGATGAGGGCGAGATGCACTTCATGGGCGACCTCGAGGGCGGGGGCCCGATCGAGAACGTCGAGCCCCGGGAGCGCGAGGAGAGGGCCTGGTGGCACGACCCCGACGCCGGCGGCGGATCGCTCGCCGACTACCTCGGCTACGGCACGACGCTGGGCACGTGGTTCCGCGACGGCGAGCTGCCGATCTCCGTGACTGCGGACACGTTCGTCCCCGACCACATGGACGTGGACACCCACTGCATCGCCGTCGCGACCTACGAGGAGGGGCTCTCGAAGTTCGAGTCCCGGTGGGGTACCTTCACCGACCCGTGGATCGACCAGCCCCAGCCCAGGTGCGGGTTCGTCCTCGTCGGCACGGAGGGGACGATCGCGAGCTACGACTACGCCGAGTCCGTCCGGGTCCAGGACGAGGACTCTCCCGGGGGCTACGAGGTCGAGCTCGACGAGCTGGCGCCCCCGAAGCAGAACCCGGTTCAGTACATGGTCGATCGGATGGAGACCGGCGAGCCCGTCGAGTTCGACCTGCTCCGGCCGGACCACAATCGCGATGCCCAGCGCATCACCGACGCCGCCGCCGCGAGCGCCGAGCGCGGGGAGGAGGTCTTCCTATGACCGAGCCGATGCAGGACGGGACACCGGCGATCCGCACCGACGGCGGGGACGACGCGGGGGACGACGGCGACGAGGACTACGGTCTCGCCGAGATCGTCGAACTGGAGGAAACGACGGCCCCGGCCTACCCCTACCAGCCCAGGGACCCCGAGGACTACGACCCCGGGATCGCCATCGTCGGCACCGGCGGCATCAGCGAACAGCACCTGAAAGCCTACACGGCGGCGGAATACGACGTCGTCGCCCTGTGCAACCGGACCGTGGAGAAGGCCGAGGACCGCAAGGAGGAGTTCGGACTGGACGACGCCGACGTCTACGCCGACTATGAGGACGTCCTGGCCCGGGACGATGTCGAGGTCGTCGACGTGACGCCCCACCCCGAGCAGCGCGTGCCGATCGTCGCGGACGCGCTCCGCGCCGGCAAGCACGTCCTCAGCCAGAAGCCCTTCGCGACCGACCTGGACGACGCCGAGCGCCTCGTCGATCTCGCCGACGAGAACGACGTCACGCTCGCTGTCAACCAGAACGGCCGCTGGGCGCCCCACTTCGCCTACCTCCGCCACGCCGTCGCCGACGGCCTGATCGACGAGGTCCACGGCGTCGCCTGCAACGTCCACTGGGACCACAACTGGGTCGGCGAGACGCCGCTGGACGACGTCGAGCACATCGTGCTCTATGACTTCGCCATCCACTGGTTCGACGTGGTCACACAGCTCGTCGATGCGTCCCCCGAGCGCGTCTACGCGAACTACGAGCCCTCGCCCAGCCAGACCGCCTCGCCGCCGCTGCTGGGGAGTGCGATCGTCGCCTTCGAGGGTGCCCAGGCGACGCTGACCTTCGATGCGGACACCAAGCTCGGACCGGAGGACCGAACGGTCGTCACTGGCGGCGGGGGCACCCTCAAGAGCGAGGGTCCGGACCTCGAGGACCAGTCGGTGACCGTCTACACGGAGGAGGGCTACGCCACGCCGGAGCTCGAGGGCGCCTGGTTCCCCGACGGCTTCCACGGCGCGATGGCCGAGTTGCTCCGGGCGATCGAGGCGGACCGGGAGCCCGACAACAGCGGCCGCGACAACCTCGCGACGCTGGAACTGACCTTCGCCGCCGTCGCGAGCGCGGAGGACGGCGAGCCGAAGACGCCCGGGGACGTCCGCCGGCTGCCCGAGGACGCCGGGTAACCCCGGAGAACGAGCGTTCCTCACGTGGGGGATCGCCCGAGCTCGACCCCCGACACCCGGTGGGGCGGCTTCTCCACCGGCGACGGAATCGTCTCCTCTATCGGTGTGCATCCTCGCGAGCGGAGGGCCGTCACCGCGGTCAGGGGCGACAGGGGTACGCGGACAGTAGTATCATATATCTATATATCATAATTCGTTTATGTATCGGCTCCAGTCGTAGATTCACTATCTGACGCGTGTGGGCGCTACGATCGGTATGAAATGCGAGTAGAGCCCGTAATATCCGGATACAGTGACGAAGTGAGGTCACAGCTCTCGACCCATGGAACGAGCGACGATAGGATTGGGGATATTCCGGCAATACACTATATACTACATATACATATAGAAATACACAGTATTACCCGATATTATATCGAAGTGGCCGATGGAATTCGAATATATGGAAGATCACGTCCGATAGGGATCTCTATAGGAAAATACTCCTATGATTCTCCAAAAACATCTAACATATGATGTAGTATCGTCCCGCGGTCCTCGCCGGCTCCCGGTCGATCCGTCGGTGAGTCGCCGGCCGTCGTACAGCCGGGGACGGGCCGCGTCGGACGGCTCGGTTCAGGTCGTCGTCCCCGGCTCGTTCGCCTCGTCGTCGGCGTGCCTGTCCTCGGCGATCTTCCCACCGACCCACCCGCCGACGGCACCGAGCCCCGCCCCGACGGCACCCATGATCGCCAGGGTGAACAAGAGTGCCGCGACGACGACCAGGGCGAGCGCGCCCTCGCTGATCGCGAGGAGGCCGGCCAGCACACCGACGAGCACGACCACGACGAGGAGGACGAACGGCGCGACCGAGAGCACGCCGGAGGCGGCACCGACGCCGAGCACCCGCTCGGAGCTACCCCGCTCGAGGTAGCCCGCGAGGGTGCCACCGAGCACCTGCGAGAACGGCACGAACGAGAGGACGATCGTGGCGATCGCGCCGACCATCGCGTTCCCGACGAAGTCGCTGACGTCCTCGCCCGCGGCGCGGCGGCGGTGGACACGGCGTCGGTGGACGGCGTAGGCGATCGCGGCGAGGACGACGATCGCGCCGACGGCGATCAGGCCCCAGCCGCTCCAGCTGGCGGTCGCGTGTGTCACGTCCAGCAGTTCGGCGTCGGTGAGGACGTCCGAGCGGATCTCCTCCTCGGCGATGGCCTCGCGGATCTCCGAGCGGTCGATGGCGACCAGGAGCGCCGCTCCCGCCACGGTTGTGGCGATCCCGACGAGGACGAGCAGCGCGGCGACGATCCAGTCGACGACGGCGGGGACCGGCCGGAGGGTCGTCCGCCCGGTCTCGGCCGGCGCCGCGTCGGTGGTTGGATTCGATACCATGGTGCGTTTTCTACGGCAGCTGCAGGCTTGAAGCTACCGGAGGACCGAACGAGTGCATCCGCCGATTTCGGCGAGCAGCGGCCCGAGATCGAGACGATAGCGTCGGCGGAACCCGACGGGCCAGCCGGCTCGTGGGGGTGCATCGTGGGTCGAGGGCGTGACCAACTGGCTGCCTCTTGAAGGGCATTGGCGACCATGCCATACGATAACGCGGATGGCCCAGGACGTCTGTGCCATGGCCGATCAGCCGCAGTGCGCACGCGACGCGGGGTCGAGGATCGCACCCACCGACCAGATGGCGGCCGACGGCGGCCAGGACCTGGCCGACGAGTCGGGGCCCGGGCAACCGGCCCTCGAGTCCCTGTTCGTCGCGCTGACGGGGGTCGAGGAGATCGTCGAGGAGCAACAGACCGACCGCGGCGGCCACCTCACCGACGCCGACAGCGCCGCGATCGCGGCGGGGGCCCGGGCGGTCGCGACGGACGACGGCCTCCGGGACACGATCGACGACGTCGAACCGCCTGACGGCGAGGCTCACGGCGGCGAGCCCTGAGCGAGCGAGCCTCGGCGGGCAGCCACGGCATCGGCCTCCCCCGCTCGTGCCGCTTCGCGGTGACTCGCTTCCGCCGGAGATTTCCCTCGCCGGTCCCTCCTTCCCGAGAATGCCACCGTTCCCGACCGACGGCGTCGTCTACCTCGTCACGCAGGCCGACCGCTCGGCTGGCCGCTCGACCCCCGAGATCGTCCGCGCGGCGATCGCCGGCGGCGTCGACGTCGTCCAGCTCCGCGAGAAGGACCGCCCGGCGCGCGAGCGCCTCGCACTCGGGCGCGAACTCCGCGAGCTGACCGCCGAGGCGGGCATCCCCTTGCTCGTCAACGACCGGATCGACCTGGCGGCCGCCGTCGAGGCCGACGGCGTCCACCTCGGCGACGAGGACCTCCCGGTGGCGGTCGCCCGCGAGCAACTCGGCCCCGACGCGATCGTCGGGCGGTCGGTCTCGACCTCGGCGGCCGCCCGGGCGGCCGAGGACGCCGGCGCGGACTACCTCGGCGTGGGCGCGCTCTACCCGACGGACTCCAAGGACAAACCACCGGAGGAGAGCGATCTGGGTCCCGAGGGGATCGCCGCGGTCGCCGAGGCGACCGATCTCCCGATCGTCGGCATCGGCGGGGTGACACCCGAGAACGCGGCCGACGTCGTCGCCGCCGGCGCCGACGGCGTGGCAGTCATTACGGCGATCACCGCCGCCGAGGCTCCCGAGGCGGCGACGCGTGCGCTCGGCGACGCCGTGGCCGAGGGGGTGGCGGCGCGATGAGCGACGAGTTCGCCTCGCTCCCCGAGGCACTGACGGCGGTTGCGGAGGGCTCGCCGCTGATCCACTGTCTCACGAACGACGTCACTGTCAACGACGTCGCGAACGTCATCCTGCACTGGGGCGGGCTGCCGGTGATGGCGCCCGATCGCCGCGAGGTGGAGACGATGGCCGGCGCCGCGGGCGGCGTCCTGTTGAACTCCGGCACCGCCGACGCCGAGTTCGAGGAGGCGATGGTGGAGGCCGGCCGCGCGGCCAACGACGCGGGCACGCCGGTGATCGTCGATCCCGTGGGTGCGGGCGCCACGCCCACCCGCGACCGGATCGCCGACCGGCTCCTCGACCTCGACGTCGCGATCGTGAAGGGCAACTACGGCGAGATCTCCGCGATCGCGGGCGAGGACGCGGAGGTCCAGGGCGTCGAGTCCGTCGGCGAGTACGCCGGGATCGCCGAGACCGCGATGGCGCTGGCCGCCGAGCGCGAGACCGTCGTCGTCGCCTCCGGCGAGGTCGACGTCGTCGCGACCGCCGACGCCGCCTACGAACTCGAGAGCGGCGATCCGATGATGGGATCCTTCGTCGGCACGGGCTGCATGCTCGGGGCCACGCTGGCGACGTTCGCTGGCGGCCTCGGCGTCGAGGACGCGCTGTCGGCGGCGACCGCGGGCACCGTCGCCTTCGGCGTCGCCGGGGAACGGGCGGCCGCGGAGGGCACCTACGACGGGCCGGCGAGCTACCGGACCGCGTTCCAGGATGCCGTCGCCGGGATGGCGGCCGAGGGGATCGACGAGGGGCTCCTCCAGGCGCGCGTCGAGCGGGTCGCGAACCGGTAGTCAGGGAGTCCCGAGCCGGGAGGAGTGGCTCGCGAATCGGCAGTCGCCGGTCGCGAGCCGGTCGTTACGGGTCGCGAACCGACAGTCGTCGGTCACGAACCGGCAGGGACTGCCCGCGAGCCGGCTGCACCGGGGTTCGGCCCCGTCGCGGCGGGTCACCAGGGCGGTGCTGGACCGTCGGGCGTCCGGGTGCAGTCGACGCGGCAGCGTGCCCGCCGACGCCCCTCGAACGCGAGAGTCGAATTTACTCGAATCTACAGGAATCCATGCCCAGCGCGGCCGATCCGGTTCCTGGAACGCAACGACTAATTCCCGGCGCGAGCGAGCACCATCATGGCCGACATCAGCGCGATCGCCGAGACGCACGCGCCGGCACTCGAGCGTACCCTCGAGGAGTCGATCGTCGACTTCTGGTACCCGCGCTGTATCGACGAGGAACACGGCGGCTACCTCACCGACTACGACGCCGACGGCGAGTTCGGCGGCGACGGCGAGAAGCAGATCGTCACGCAGGCCCGCTTCGTCTGGTTCTTCTCCCGCCTCGACCGGGAGGGCTACGGCGACTACCGAGAGGCCGCCGAGCAGGGTCTGGAGTTCATGCTCGAGGAACTCTGGGACGACGAGCACGGGGGCTTCTACTGGCAGGTCGCCCGCGATGGCACGACCACGAAGCCGAACAAGCACATGTACGGCCAGTCATTCGGCCTCTACGCGCTCTCGGAGTTCGATCGGGCCTACGACAGCGGGCTCTCGACGGGGAGCAACCGGGCCCGGGAGTACGCCGACGAGCTCGTCGACCTGTTCGAGGAGCACGCTCACGACGACGAGCACGGCGGCTACGTCGAGTACTTCGAGCCCGACTGGACGCCGATCACGGAGGGCCGGACCTACCTCGACGGCATCGAGCCCGACTGGTCGACGAAGGAGTCCGCCGACGAGGAGCTGGACGCCTCCTTCAAGCTGATGAACACCCACATCCACTTACTGGAGTCGTTCACGGAGTACCATCGGGCGACCGGGCAGGGTCGCGAGCAGCTGGAGGAGCTCCTCCACGTCTGTACGAACACGGTCCTGCGGAAGACCGTCGGCGCCTGCACGGACAAGTACACTCGTGACTGGACGCCCCAGCTCGGCGAGCTCGCGTTGGCCTCCTACGGTCACGACGTCGAGACCGTCTGGCTCGTCATGGACGCCGTCGAAGCGCTCGGCCTCTCCCAGTCCACGTTCCGGGACTTCTACGAGACGCTGTGGGACTACTCCCTGGAGTACGGCTACGACGACGAGCACGGCGGCTTCTACTTCTTCGGCCCGCTCGGCGAGCCGGCGACCAACCGCGTGAAGGCGTGGTGGGTCCAGGCGGAGGTGCTCACCTCGGCGCTGCGGATGTACCGGCTCACCGGCGAGGAGCGCTATCGCGAGGTGTTCGAGGAGACCTGGGCCTTCCTCGAGGCCCACCAGATCGACCGCGAGGTCGGCGAGTGGCACTCCGGGGTCACCGAGGACCTCGACCCGGTCGGCCGGAAGGGTGCGCTGTACAAGGGCGCCTACCACAACGGCCGCGCGATGGTGGAGTGTCTGGACCTGCTGCAGGCGGCGTAGCTCTCTCCTGCCGGCCGCCCGCTCAATCTACGCGGACCGGGCTCGAAAGATGGCGAGCGACGGCCTGGGGCCGCTCGCGAGCACCGATACGGGTGGCCGTGGCGGATGGCCAGAAGGTTTTACTCGCGCCCCGTCGTGAGTCGTTACCACACTCCCGGGACCTTCCATGTCTACTGGCTCACGCGCGCGTATTTTGATCGTCGAGGACCGACCCGAGATCGCCGCACTCTACGAGTCCTGGCTCTCCGAGGACTACGAGCCGATCGTCGCACACGACGGCGACGAGGCGGTCGACGTCTTCGACGACACCGTCGACGTCGTCGTCCTGGACCGCCGGCTCCCGGGCCGTCCCGGCGACGAGGTCCTCGAGGCCATCCGCGAGGACGGCGAGCCACGCGTCGCGATGGCGACCGCCGTCGAGCCGGACTTCGACATCCTCGAGATGGGCTTCGACGAGTACGTCGTCAAGCCACTCTCCCGGAGCGAGCTCATCGGCGCCGTCGAGCGCCTGCTCGCCCGGGACACCTACGCCGAATCCCTCCAGCGCTACTTCGCGCTCGTCTCCAAGCGAAGCGTCCTCGAGGAGCACAAGACGAGTTCCGAACTCGAGGACGAGCGCTACCAGGAGTTCACCGAGCAGATCGACGACCTCGAGGCGAACCTCGAGCACTGCGTCGATCGCTTCGAGCACCGCGACTTCGAGGCGCTCTTTCGCTCGCTGGAAGCCGACGAGCCTAGTCCGGCGATCGAGTAGGCCGGAACGGTCGGGGGCCGACGACGGCGTTCCAGCCAGCCACGACGGCAATCGATGCCGGCTCACGAGGGTGGGGCTATCACGCGACGGTCGGGCGACCACACGGCGGACCGACCGCTTCTCCGGCCCGGGGGATCGAGACGAGGTACTCCGTCCGCGAACCCAGCCCCAGACTGTCCCGATCCGGCGACCGTGCCAGGAAATCCCATGAGGCCGTGGTGCGATCCGCTACCCCAAGCCTCATACCTGACCAGTTGGTCAGCTACTGGTGATGGACGATCCTGCCGAGGACATCATGGGCGCCACCTATCGCGCCCTCTGCGAGCACGGCTATGCGGCCCTGACGATGCGGGACATCGCCGAGGAGTCCGACCGTTCGAAGGCGGCCCTGCACTACCACTACGACGACAAAGAAGGACTCCTCCTGGCCTTTCTCGATCACCTCTACGAGGAGTTCACCGAGCGCTTCGAGGAGTACGCGCCCTCCCAGTCGGCGCCTGCGGTCGCGTCGTCGCCGACAGCGTCCCCCGCCGGGAACGACGAGACCAGCGCGTCCGGGAGGGCGACACCCACGTCCGTCGACGACCCGGACGCTGCGCTCCGGACGTTCCTCGACGCGGTGTTGCACCCACCACACTCCGGGGACGCCAGGGAGTTCCGGACCGCGATGTTGGAGATCAAGGCGCAGGCGCCCTACGACTCGGGGTTCCGCGAGCGCATCGCCCGGTTCGACGACTTCGTCGCCAGGACCGTCCGCTCCCTGGTCGTCGCCGGGCAGGACGCCGGGGTCTACCGCCAGGACGTCGATCCTGACCACGTCGCGCAGTTCGTGCTCGTGGTGCTCGACGGCGCCGGCGCGCGGCACGTCGTGGCCGAGGCGCCGGTCGACTGCGCCATCGCCTCCGTCGAGGACTACCTCGACGCACACCTCCTGGTCGACGGCGACGATGGGACCGGAGACCGCTCGACAGCGACGACCGACGGCGAGGCACCAACGGAGGGAGCCTCCCGGTGATCGGACCGCGCGAGGCGCTCCACCGGGGGCTCCGTGCCGTCCGGGGGACCCTGCGGTGGATCGAGTCGGGTGCCGGGGCGCTGTTCAAGAGCTCCGAGGAGCTCGAGCTCACCGACGGGGAGATCGGTCGGCCGCTCCTCTACCTCGCGGCGCCGATCGTCGTCACGAACCTGCTCCAGGTCGCGTACAACCTCGCGGACACGTTCTGGCTGGGCCAGTACAGTACCGAGGCGCTGGCGGCGGTCACCTTCGGGTTCCCGCTGGTCTTCTTCCTCATCTCGCTGGCGATGGGCGTCGCGGTGACCGGGAGCGTCCTCGTCGCGCAGTACACCGGTGCGGAGGAGTACGAGCGGGCGAAGTACGCCGCGTCCCAGACGGTCGGGTACGCGTTGGTCCTGTCGGTCTTCCTGGGCGGCATCGGCTACTTCGTCGTGGAGGACATCGTGACCGCCCTCGGCGCCGAGCCCGCAGTCGTCCCCGGGGCCGCGGCCTACCTCGAGGTGATGTCGCTTGGCCTGTTCGCGCTCTTTGGCTTCACCGTCTTCATCGACCTGATGCGTGGCGCCGGCGACACGGTGACGCCGATGCTCGTGATGTTCGGGACGGTGGTCGTCAACGTGGTGCTGGACCCGTTTCTCATCTTCGGCGTCGGCCCCTTCCCGGAGTTCGGCGTGCAGGGGGCGGCGTTCGCGACGATCTTCTCCCGGCTGCTCGCGCTGGCGGTCGGCCTCGCGATCATGCTTCGGGGCTACCACGGCGTCCAGATCCGTCCGCGTGACATGGTGCCGGAACTCGGCTACGGCCGCCGCCTGCTGCGGATCGGCGGCCCGGCGACGATCGAGGGCACGGGTCGGTCGATCTCCGTGAACCTCATGCTGTTCGTGGTGGGGACGTTCGCGACGCCGATCGTCGCCGCATTCGGGGTCGGCGTCCGGGTCTTCTCGCTGATCTTCATGCCCGCGATCGCGATGGATCGGGGCGTCGAGACGATGACCGGCCAGAACATCGGCGCCGGCAAGCCCGACCGCGCCGACGTCGCGAACCACTTCGCCGCGAAGGTCTCCTTCCTGATCCTCGCGGCGGTCGGCGTGGTGGTGTTCGTCACCGCGCCGGCGGTCGTCGGCGTGTTCAGCGACGATCCGCAGGTGGTCCGGGTCGGTGCCGACTTCCTGCGCTGGGTCGCGCCCACGTTCGGCTTCATCGGCGTGGTCCGGGCGTACTCCGGGGGGTTCCGCGGCGCGGGGCGAACGCTCACGGCGGCGGTGATCGCCGTCACCATGCTGGGGTTCATCCGGGTCCCGGTCGCCTGGGTGGCCTCCCGACCAATCGACGTCTCCCGGATCGCAGTCGACGTCCCGGGGGTGGGGACCGTGGCGACGACGCTGCTGGCCGGGACGCCGGTCGCGGACCTCCTCGCGTACTCGATGGCCGAGCGCGGCGTCTGGCTGGGCTTCATCGTCTCGAACGTCGCCGCAGCGGCGATCGCCTACGCGTGGTTCTCCCGGGGGACCTGGCGGGACGCGGACCTGACCGAGGAGCCGACGCCCACGCCCGCGGCCGACGACTGAGCCGGAAATCCGCTCGTCGTCGCGGGGTAGTCCGCGACCCCATCCGCGGCGTTTCTTCCGCCGGCGCGACGGAGAAGGAAGTACCGAATGATTGATTATCGCCCGCTTTGAGCCATGCCGTGTATGACATCGGTTACCGACCCATCCGCCTTCAAGCAGGGATCGCTCGGCATCCAGGTCGTCCTGTTCATCGTAACGCTGGGACTGTACGGCCTGTACTGGTACTACAACGTCAACAGCCAGCTGGCTGCCGGGACCGACGCCCAGTTCTCTGCGGGGACACGGACGATCCTCTCGATCATCCCCGTCCTCGGCCTCTACTGGGTCTGGCAGACGTGCAACGACGCAGAGGCCGTCACCGACCAGAGCGGCGGACTGCTGTTCGTCCTGTTCATCGTGTTCTCGCCCATCTCCTGGTACCTGATCCAGTCGGGGATCAACCAGACCGCCAGTAGCGCGTAGCTGACCCACGACGGTTCTCGCGGGTCGTCGACCCGACGGCTCGCCGCCGACCCAGCGCCCTTGTACCAGCCACCCGTAGGCACCAGCGATGTCCTACGACACGGCCACCTACACGGACGTCGACCCCGCCGCACCGGGCATGCACTTCCTCCGCGACCCGCTGGACGCCGAGACCGTCGGGCTCACCGTCCTCGAGGCCGACGCCGGCTGGAGCGGGATGGAGCACGACCACGCCGAGGACGACCACGAAGAGATCTACCTCCTGCTGGAGGGTGCCGCGACCGTCACGATCGAGGGCGAGGCCGTCTCGCTCGAGCCGGGCGACGCCGTCCGGATCGACCCGGCGGACACCCGCTCGATCGACGTCGACGCCGACGACAGCCTGCTGGTCCTGGCGGGCGCGCCCTGAGCCGTGCCTGCCGACGACGCCGGTCCCGACGCCGTGAGCGTTCGCCGTGCCGAGCCCACGGACGCGCCCCGGCTCCGCGAGCTCAACGAGGTGGCACTCCGGCAGGTCGACGCCTACGCCGAGGACGCGGTGGAGGAAGGCATGGACGACGACCTCGAGGACGTCGAGGCGAACTACGTCGCGGTCGGCGGGGATTTCCTCGTCGCTGAAGTCGATGTCGACAGCCACGCCACGATCGTCGGCATGGGCGCGCTGGAGCCCGTCGGCGATCACACGTTCAAAGCCGACCGCATCGTCGAGCCAGCCGACGGCGCCACCGCGGAGATCACGCGAATGCGGGTCGCCCCCGAGTTCCAGCGCCGCGGCATCGGCACCCGCCTCGTCGAGCGCCTGGAAACACGGGCGCGGGAACTGGGATACGAGACGATCGTGCTCGACACGACGGCCCGCCAGGACGGCGCCCAGCGGCTCTACGAGGGATTTGGCTACGAGCACGAGGACACGGTCCAGTGGCGGGAGTACGAGGTCATGCTCTACAAGAAGGCGCTGGACACGGACGACGCTGGGGCGCCGTAGCGTCGTCGAACCGTCCTCGCAGGCGACGATATCCGAGGGTTCACCGATCGAAGCGAGACAGAGAGAGCAGTCGCTCCCGACGAGCGAACGCGTGAAAACGCCGGCCGATCGCAGGCCGGCGAGGACATTCAAGTGGGGAGCGGTTTGCGGTGCGATGCGGTTCGCGGTTGCGGTGCGGTCGCGGTGCGGCCGCGGTCAGCGGGGCGGAGCGGCCGCGGTCCGCGGTGCGGTTGCGGCGCGGATGCGGTGCGGCTGCGCAAGCGGTGCGGGGACGGCCACCGTCCGCGGCCGAAGGCCGCGGTTCACCCGAGCTGCCGGCGCGCCGCGGCAGCGCGCGCCGGCCGCTCGGGCTTTTTGGTGGAGATTTTTCGGTGAGGGTGAGCGAGCGCGCCTCGCGGGGCGCGCTCGCGAACCCGACGCCGAAAAAGGTCCCCTCACATGGCGCCGCCCATGCCGCCCATACCGCCCATGCCGCCCATCCCGCCGCCCATGCCGCCGGGGGCGCCGCCGGGGCCGCCGGGCCCGCCTTCGTCGTCATCGTCGCCGGTCTGGCCACCCTTCAGGTCGCCGGCGGCGATCACGTCGTCGATGCGCAGGATCATCACGGCCGCCTCGGTGGCGGACTCGATGGCCTGCGTCTTGACTCGCAGCGGCTCGACGACGCCGTCCGCCGAGAGGTCGGCGACGTCGCCGGTGTAGGCGTCGAGGCCGGCGTTGGAGTCACCGTCGGCGTGCTGGCTCCGCAGCTCGACGATGGAGTCGATGGGGTCGAGGCCGGCGTTCTCGGCGAGGGTGCGCGGGATGACGTCCAGGGCCTCGGCGAACGCCTCGACGGCGATCTGCTCCCGGCCGCCGACGGAGTCGGCGAAGTCCTGGAGCGCGAGGCCGACGGCGATCTCGGGTGCGCCGCCGCCGGGGACGACCTTGCCGTCCTCGAGGGTGACGCGGACGACGCCGAGCGCGTCCTCGATGGCGCGCTCGACCTCGTCGACGACGTGCTCGGTGCCGCCCCGAAGGATCAGCGTGACGGACTTGGCCTCCTCGACGTCCTCGACGAAGATCTGCTGGTCGCCGCCGACGTCCTTCTCGGCGACGGAGCCGGCGAAGCCGAGGTCGTCGGCCTCGATGTCGTTCACGTTCGAGACGACGCGGGCGCCCGTCGCGCGGGCGAGCTTCTCGGCGTCGCTGGACTTCGCCCGGCGGACGGCGAGGATGCCCTCCTGGGCGAGGAAGTGCTGGGCCATGTCGTCGATGCCGTCCTGGACGAAGACGGCGTCGGCGCCGGCGTCGGCCAGCGCGTCGACCATCTCGCGGAGCTGCTCCTCCTCCTGGTCGAGGAACTCCTGGAGCTGGTCGGGGTCGGTGACGTTGACCTCGGCGTCGACCTCGGTCTCCCGGACCTCCAGCGCGTCGTCGAGGACGGCGACGTTGGCGTCCTCGATCGCGTAGGGCATGTCGTCGTGCACGCGCTCCTTGGAGACGATGACGCCCTCGACGAGCTCGGACTCGTCGATAGCGCCACCGACGACGTCCTCGACCTTGATGTTGTCAGTGTCGATCCCCTCGTCGTCGGCGACCGAGCGGACGGCCTCGACGACCAGGCTGGCGAGGTGGTCGCGGGCGTTCTCCGCGCCCTTGCCCGTCATCGCCGTCGCGGCGATGTTCTCGAGGATCTCCGTGTCGGAGGCGTCGACGTCGATGGCGATGTCTTCGAGGGCCGACTTGGCCTCCTCGGCGGCCTGTCGGTAGCCCTGGGCGAGCGTGGTGGCGTGGATCTCCTGGTCGAGCTGGTCCTCGGCCTTCTTGAGCAGCTCGCCGGCGACGACCACGGCGGTCGTCGTCCCGTCGCCGACCTCGCTCTCCTGGGTCTCGGCGACCTCGACGATCATGTTGGCCGCGGGGTGCTCGATCTCCATCTCCTTGAGGATGGTCACGCCGTCGTTCGTGACGACGACGTTGCCCGTGGAGTCCACGAGCATCTTGTCCATCCCCTTCGGGCCCAGTGTCGTACGGACCGACTCGGAGACGGCCTTCCCCGCGGTGATGTTCATCGACTGCGCGTCCTTCCCCGAGGTGCGCTGGCTGTCCTCGGAGAGTACGATCAGGGGCTGGTTACCCATCTGCTGAGACATGTATCGCGTTGATTGATTGTGATTCTATATAAAGCTGTCGTACCGGGATCGGGGATCGCCGGAGGGAGCTCGGATCTCCTGGTGTGTGACGGCGTGACGGGGAGGTGTTTAAGTAGCAAGACGGCAGCGGACGGTGGACCGAACTGGGGCGGTCGGTCGGGCGCTCGGGCGATCGGGCGGTCAGGCGCTGGGGCGGTCGCTGTGGTCGTATCGTTCGGTGCCGACGCGCCTGCATCCTCCCGACACGCCGGGCTCAGGTATCCATCCCGAAGCGGCGGTGGCGTAGCTCGGGTGTCACCTGGACCCGGTCGATCGACTGACCCGTTCGGTCCCAGACGAACGCCGCCCGCGTGAACAGCTCCCGGCACTCGATGCGGACCTGTCGTGCGTTGCCCTCGCTGCGCTCGGCGACGTCCTTGATCGCCCCTCGCGTGAAGAGGTCCTGGCCTTGCCCCTCGAAGCGCTCGCCGCGCATGTACGCCAGCGAGCGGGCGACGTACTCCTCGACGGCGTCGGCGTCGAAGGGCTCGATCCCCTCGTAGTAGCGCAGCCGGGAGTCAAGCGTCCCACGGAGGTTGGCGATCCGGTCCTTGCCCTCCGGCGTCCCCAGCAAGAAGAGCCGGACGCCGACGTCGCCGGCGGTCTGGAGCGGCGAGAGCAGCTCCTCGGGGAGGACCTCGATCTCGTCGACGATGAGCATCGGCCGGCGGTCGTCGGCGCGGATCGCCTCGGCCATGATGCCGACGGCCTGGCGCGCCTCGTCGGTCGCCCAGGGGATGCCGTCGCGTGCCTGGGTGAACTGCGCGGTGTCCAGTTCGTAGCCCGCGCCGTAGGCCGCTTCGAGGATCTCGCCGTAGAGCTGGCGGGGCGTCGTGTCCCGCGGGTTCTCGAGGTGGGCGACGACGAAGTCCTCGTGTGCGCCGAGATCCCGCAGCGCGACCTCCCGGAACGCGGTCTTGCCGGTGCCATACGGCGAGACGAGGCCGATGTGCTGGTCCTGGAGCAGCCAGCTGGTCACCTGGTTGAGCAGGACCTCGTCGTGGCGGACGTACAGCGAGGAGGGCATGCTGTCCTGGGCGGCCTCCTCGGTGAAGGGCAGCTCCGAGACGTCCTCGACCTGGCCGCCCAGCGCCCTGGCGAACCCCAGGAGGCGGCGCTCGACGACCTCCAGCTGGTCCAGGATGACGCCGTCGCTGTCGCCGGTCCCCCGCTCGTCGGCCGCCTCGCGGCGTTCGCGGATCCGCTGGACGACGTCGCCGATCCGCTCGCCGGGCGCCTCTTCCTCCTCCTCGGCGCTGTCGGCGCTCACCGCTCCGGCGTGCTCGGCACCGGCGCCATCCACGCCACCACTCTCCTCGCCAGCCGCCGGCTCGTCGGCGCCGTGGTCCTCGGCGGCGGGCGGTTCTCGCGACACGTCCGTCGTCTCGGGCCCGAGTGGGTTACAGTTTTCGCCTGTTGGGGGTTGCAACGCCCTCGGTTCGGCGTGGACCGTCTGGTCCTCCTCGCCGGCGTCGGCGTGGTCGGGGGTCGGCGCACGCCCCAGCGACCGGTCGCACCCGCGGGAGTTGTCGTCGTGACCCGATCCGAGGACCTGACGAACGGGGCGGGGCCCGCCGGTGGACGAACCTCTTTCCCGGCGGTCCACGAAGTTCCTCGTACCCGATGAATCCCACAGTCGTCTTCCCAGACGCCCGCGAGGTCACCCTCGAGGACCGCGAGCGCCCCGACCCCGGTCCCGAGGAGGTCCTGATCGAGACCGAGACGTCGCTGGTCAGCACCGGCACGGAGATCACCGTCCTCTCCGGGGACTTCCCCGAGGGCTCCTTCTGGGACGACTACGCCCAGTACCCCTTCGACACCGGCTACACGAACGTCGGTCGCGTGCGGGAGCTCGGCGACGCGCTGGACGCTACGGACGCCGACGTACCGGAACCGGGCACCCGCGTCGCGACCTGGACGCCCCACGCGGCGTACGTCACGGCGGCGGCCGAGGACTGCGTGGTCGTGCCCGAGGACCGGTCGGATCGCGAAGCCGCGCTGTTCGCGATCGCCCAGATCGTCATGAACGGCGTGCGGCGCGGACGCGTCGACTGGGGCGAGACGGTGGCGGTCTTCGGCCTGGGGATCCTCGGCCAGCTCGCGGTGCGGATCGCGCACCTCGCCGGCGCCGAGACCGTCGTGGGGTTCGACCTCGCCGAGGAGCGCCTGGCCTACCTCCCCGACGAGCCGGGCATCGTCGGTGCCAATCCCGCCGAGACCGACCCGGCCGACGCGATGGCGGCGGCGACGGACGACGCCAGCGGCGGGCCCCTCGCCGACGTCGTCTTCGAGGTCACCGGCAGCCCCGACGCGATCCCCGGCGAGTTCGAGGCCCTCCGGGACCAGGGACGGTTCGTCGTCCTCTCGAGCCCCCACGGCGAGACGACGCTCGACTTCCACGACAAGGTCAACGCCACGAGCGTCGAGATCATCGGCGCCCACCAGCTGTCCTCGCCGCCGGTCGCGACGCCCGAGAACCCTTGGACGAAGCGGCGGCACGCCCAGCTGTTCTACTCGCTGGTCGGCCAGGGCCGGCTGCCGGTCGAGGACCTCTACAGCCACGAGGTCTCCTACGAGGACGCGCCGGACCTCTACCAGTCGCTGCTGGCGGACCGGACCGACGCGATGGCCGTCCGGCTGGAGTGGTGAGGGCGGGCGCCAGTTCGTCCCCCGGCGCTCGACACCAGCCCGGTCCGATTGGAGTGGTACCGGCCAGCACCAGTTCGTCCGCTGGACCGCTTGGGACCAGCCAGATTCGGCCGGGCAGCGCTCCGGCGCGGTCGGTCGAGAATTTACTACAGCACGGGGAAATCCGCCGGCAGAGCCGGCACTGCGGCCCGAGGCAGACAGGTACAAGAACGGGCGGACGTGCCTAGTCGTATGAACGATCAGGTGGCACGGACGTCACTCGCCGGCGAGTGGACGGTACGACAGGACGGCCCGACGCCCGCCGACGCGCCCGACGGCGCGGGCCTCGATGGATCGATCCCCGGCGAGGTGCCCGGCGACGTCTACCACGACCTCCTGCGCGCCGAGGAGATCCCCGACCCGTTCGTCGAGGACAACGAACTCGACGTCCAGTGGGTCGGGCAGACCGACTGGACCTACACGCGCACGATCGACGTGGGGGAGGCGCAACTCGCCCACGACGAGCACCGTCTCGTCTTCGAGGGGCTGGACACCGTCGCTGCGGTGTCGGTCAACGGCACCGTCGTCGGGTCCAGCGACAACATGTTCCGGCGCTACGAGTTCGCCGTCGGCGACGCGCTCGAGGCCGGGGAAAACGAGATCGCCGTCGCCTTCGCCTCGCCCGTCGAGTACGCCGCCGAGCGCGCGGGCGAGTACCCCTACGAGGTGCGGTCGATCGAGTTCCCGGTCGAGCAGCCCCACCGGAACTTCATCCGGAAGGCGCAGTGTCACTTCGGCTGGGACTGGGGCACCTGCCTGCCGACGGTCGGTATCTGGCGGGACGCCGAACTCGTCTCCTTCTCCGAGCCCCGGATCACGGACGTCGCGGTGGGCCAGGAGCACGCAGTCGCCGGAGATAACGGCGACGATGGCGGCGACGGCGCCGAGGGCGCTGACGTCCCGTCCCGCACCGTCGACCTCCAGGTCGACCTCCGCGTCGAGGCGCCGGCGGCCGGCGACTACGAGGTCTCGCTTGCGATCGACGATGACGCAGTCGGTGACGGCACGACGGCCCGGACGACACACTCGGTTGCGCTCGAGGCCGGCGTCTCCGAGCCCTCGCTCTCGTTGACCGTCGAGGATCCCGAACTGTGGTGGCCGGCCGGGCACGGCGACCAGCCGCTGTACGACCTGACGGTCGGACTCGCCCCGGTGGGCGAAGCCGCAGCCGTCGGCGAGGGCGGTGAGCCCGCCGACACCGCCGGCGAGCGCGTCGGCTTCCGCGAGATCGAACTGGTTCGCGAGCGGGACGACGCGGGGGAGTCCTTCGGCTTCGAGGTCAACGGCCGGCCGATCTACGCCAAGGGCGCCAACTGGATTCCCACGGACGGCATCCCGACCCGCGTCGATACGGCCGATTACGAACGGCTCCTGGGCGACGCCGTGGCGGCGAACATGAACACGATCCGGATCTGGGGCGGCGGGATCTACGAGCGAGACGAGTTCTACGAGACCTGCGACGAACTGGGCCTGCTCGTCTGGCAGGACTTCATGTTCGCCTGCGCGCTCTACCCCTCCGACGACGAGTTCATCGACTCGGTGGCGGCGGAGGCCGAGTACCAGGTCCGGCGGCTCTCCGCCCATCCCTCGATCGCGCTGTGGTGTGGCAACAACGAGAACGAGGAGATGCTCCGGGAGTGGATCGGCGAGGGCGCCGAGGACTACGACACCTACGCCGCGGACTACGACGACCTCTACCTCGAGACGCTGGGACCGATCGTCGAGTCCCTCGACCCGGACGGTCGGGCGTTCTGGCCGGCATCGCCCCACAGCACCAGTCCCGACGTGCTGCCCAACGACACCAGCGAGGGCGACGTGCACTTCTGGGACGTCTGGCACTCCGGCGACCCGTTCTCGCGGTACCTCGAGGCCGAGCCCCGCTTCGCCTCGGAGTTCGGCTACCAGTCCTTCCCGTCGATCGAGACGCTCTCGGACGTCCTCGAACCGGCGGACATGAACCCGACGGCGCCGCTGATGGAACACCACCAGCGCAACCCCGGCGGCAACGGCCGGATCCTCCAGCGGATGGTCGACCACTTCCGGATCCCCTTCGACATGGCGGACTTCGTCTACCTCAGCCAGGTCCAGCAGGGGCTGGCCATCGAGACGGCCATCGAGCACTGGCGCCGGCTCCAGCCCCACTGCATGGGGACGATCTACTGGCAGCTCAACGACATGTGGCAGGTCGCCTCCTGGTCCTCCATCGAGTACGGCGGCCGGTGGAAGGCCCTCCAGCACGTCGCGCGCCGGTTCTACGCGCCGGTGCTGGTCTCGACGGTGCCCGTCGACGAGGAGGGCAACCGCCTGGCGCGGGAGGCCGACGCCGACGTCCACGAGGTCTGGGTGACCAGCGACCGGGACCACGCCCTCGAGGGCGACGTCGAACTCCGCGTCGAGACGTTCTCGGGCGAGACGCTCCGCGCAGAGACCATCGAACTCGATATCGGCGCTCGCGAGAGCGAGGCGGTCGCGACTGTCGATCCGGCGGCCCTCGACGCCGACCCGAGTGAGGTGCTCGTCCGGGCGGAGTACACCGGTCCCGAGGGGTCCTACGCCAAGCACGAGGTGCTGGACGTCTACAAGCGCCTCGCACTCCCCGAGGTCGACCTCGACGTCACCGTCGACGGCGACGAGGTCACCGTCGCCGCCGACGCGGCGGCGCTGTACGTCCACCTCGACCAGGGCCCGCTGGCCGGCGTGTTCTCGGACAACTTCTTCGACCTCGCGGCCGGCGAGGAGCGCACGGTGACCTTCGATCGGCGGGACGGGGATGACGGCGACCTCGCCGACGCGCTGTCGGTGACCCACTTGCGCGAGACGTACTGAAGCGGGGGCTGGTCCTGCTGGCTGGCTGGTCCGGAACCCATCGAGGTCCCCGGTGGTGCCGAACGGGCTCGAACGCCCCGCCGAGGGCGGCACCCTCTTGTCTCCGGAACGGGAAGCCCGAACGATGCGAGTCCTGGCGGCTGTCGACACGGTCCACACTGCTGCGGCGCTCTGTGACTACCTCGGCGATCGCCTCGACGAGGGCGACGAAGTGATCGCCGTCACCGTCCATCCGCCGGCCGACGCGGGTCCCAAGGCCTCGGCGGACGCCGTTCGCGACCGGCAGGAGGCACTGAACGTCGCGAGCGTCCGGCTCGCGGTTCCCGACGTCGAGACCGTCGAGCGGGAGGGCGAGATCCCGTCCCAGCTCCTCGAGGCCGCGGGCGACCACGACGTCGACGAGCTGGTGCTCGGAGCCCGGGCCGGGACGCCCGGAACTCCCAGCGGCGTCGGGGAGATCGCGCAGGCCGTCCTCTCCGGAGCGGCGTTACCGGTCGTCGTCGTCCCGATCGGCGACGGCTGACGCGGCGGTTTCGCTCTCACGGGCAGGAGTGTCTCCCAGCGGGCAGGAGGTCCGCCCACGGGCATGAGCTACTTGTACGCGCCCGGCGCATTCGGTGGTATGCAGGCTCGTGACCGAAGATCGGGCCGCGCCGGCGGCCGAGTACGGGGGAGGCCCTCGCCGTGAGCACGACCACCAGCCGGCGCCGGATCTACGGCGTCGACGTCAGCGGCGCCCAGGACGCGGGCGACCACGTCTGGCTCGCGAGTGCCACGCGGCGGGCGGAGACGCTCGTGGTCGAGGGCTGTTTCCCCGGTCGCGCGCTCCCCGACTCCGGCACCGAGCGCGAGGCCTGTCTCCCGGCACTCCGGCGGTTTCTCGCCGGCGCCGAGGACGCCGTCGTCGGGCTGGACGTCCCCTTCGGCCTCCCGATCGAACTCGTCGACGCCGACACCTGGCCTGCCTTCGCCGCGGCGTTTCCCGGTGACGCGACCGGGCCCGGGGAGTGGGCCGAGCAGTGTCGCGATCGCGCGAAGGCGCTCGATCGCGACCGCGTCGAACTCAAGCGGGCCACCGAGGACGCGACCGGCGCTCCGTTCTCGCCGTACAACCTCCGGATGCAGTCGTCGACGTTCTACGCCATCCGGGACGTGCTGGCGCCGCTCGTCGAGGAAGAGGCTGCGAGCGTCCTCCCGATGCAACCGCCCAATCCCGGCCAGCCGTGGCTGCTGGAGGCCTGTCCAGCGGTGACGCTCGACCGTCTCGGCCTGGACGGCGAGGGGTACAAGGACGACGACGAGGCGGCCCGCGAGCGGCGGGTGGCGATCCTCGACGCCCTCGAGGCCGGGCCAGCGACGCTCGTCCCCGGCGTGCGAGAGGCGGCGATCGAGCAGGCAGACGGTGACGCCCTGGACGCGGTGCTCGCGGCGGTCGGGGTGACCCGAGCGCTGGATCGCGGCGAGCCGGTTTCACCCGGGACCGTGGACGCGCGTACCCGGCTCGAGGGGAAGATCTACGCCTGAAGCGACGCCGGATCGTGTCAACGCGAACCTCCACCCGAAACGATGGGGTAGGGGGCGGGGGTATTCGACGACGATCGATCGCAGCCGTCGACCACGACTTTCCTCGTCCACGTCTTGCGATTTCACCCGGTGGCTCCCTGGGACATTCCCGCCGGCGTTCACTTCCACCCCGCATTCCCGACGCTTATGTGTGGTGGCCCCCAAGCCCGACGTAGCGCGTCGAACGCCGGCCGACGGCGGGGGCCCGGACCGCTGAGCCACTAGAGCCCACTCTCCCCGGCGCTGTCTTGCGATTCTACGGCGGAGCGTTTATGGTGGATGGACCAGTACCCAACCTCCGTCACGAGCCACCCAGAACGATGCCCGAAACAACCCCCCAATCCGACCGACGGCACCGCCCTGCGCGCGCGGAGGGACGGCGATGAGCCAGCCAGACCTCTCCGCGGACGAGATCACGCTGCCGATCAAGCGCACCGAGGGCGACACCCTGGAGGAGCGCCTGACCGGCAACGCCTACCACAACATCCTCCCCGCCCGCTACCTCCGGAAGGACGCCGACGGCGAACTGATCGAGGAGCAGGAGGACCTCTTCGAGCGCGTCGCCAAGAACGTCGCCCTGGCCGAGGCCGTCTTCGAGGCGCGCAAGCGCGACCTCGAGGTGACGGTCACGCCCGCCCAGCTCAAACCCGACCACCCCCGCCGGGACGAGCTCGCCGAGGAGGTCTTCGGCAAGGGCGTGACTGCCGAGAGCGACGCCGAAACGTCGCTCTCGGAGTACAACGTCAACAAGTTCGCCTACGAGACGCTAGTCCCCGAGCTCCCCGCCGACGTCCGCGACCACGTCGAGTCCACTGCGAACGCGTTCCAGGACGCGATGGAGGACCTCGCGTTCATGCCGAACTCGCCGACGCTGATGAACGCGGGCGACGAACTCCAGCAGCTCTCTGCGTGCTTCGTCGACTCCCCCGAGGACGACATCGACGACATCCACGAGACCGCCAAGGAGGCCGCGCAGGTCTTCCAGTCCGGCGGCGGCATGGGCTATGCGTTCTGGCGGCTGCGGCCCTACGGCGACCCGGTCGGCTCGACGGGCGGCATCGCCTCGGGCCCGATCACATTCATGCGGACCTACGACCAGATGTGCGAGACCATCGCCCAGGGCGGCGCCCGGCGGGGCGCCCAGATGGGCGTCATGCGGGTCTCCCACCCGGACGTCATCCAGTTCATCCACGCCAAGAACAAGGACGTCTCCCTCGCGAACACCCTCCGGCTCAACGACCCCGACGACTTCACGCACACCTCCTTCGCCGACGCCCTGGAGGAGGCCCGCGAACTCATCGACGACGAGGGCCGGGTCCCCGAGCATCTGCGCAACGCGGTCGAGGGCCACCTCTCGAACTTCAACATCTCCGTCGGCGTCACCAACGCGTTTATGGACGCGCTGGCCAACGACGAGGAGTTCACCTTCACCAACCCCCGCACGGGGGAGGCCCACATTGCCACGGAGCAGACCAAGGAGCTCTACGACATGTTCGGGCTCGGCGAGTACGTCGAGGTCGGCGAGGAGCTGTCGATCCCCGCCGACGAGCTCTGGACGGACATCGTCGAGGGTGCCCACGAGAACGGCGAGCCCGGCGTGATCTACTTGGAGCGGGTCAACGAGGAGCACTCCTTCGACATAGATAAAAATCCCGAACATAGAATATTAGCGACAAATCCATGCGGAGAACAGCCGTTGGAGGAGTACGAGGCCTGTAACCTCGGGCACATCAACCTCTCGACGCTGGCCGCCGAGGACACGCCTGACTGGCGGGTCTGGCAGGGCCGCCACGCCGATCGCTTTGCGACCGAGGCCGAGGCGATCGAGGCGTTCCTCGAGGAGGCCATCGACTGGGAGGAGTTCGAGCACCGCATCGCGCTGGGCACCCGATTCCTCGAGAACGTCGTGACGATGAGCGACTTCCCGGTCCCGGAGATCGAGCAGAAGGTCCGGGAGATGCGCAAGATCGGGCTGGGCATCATGGGCCTCGCACAGTTGTACATCCAGCTGGGCATGGAGTACGGCTCCGACGCCTCCAACGAGGTCGCCCGGCAGCTCATGACGGCGATCAACCACGGCTCGAAGGCGGCCAGCCACGAGCTGGCGGAGCAGCGTGGTTCCTTCGCGGAGTGGGACAAGTCGAAGTACGCCGACCCGACCCGCTATCGGGAGTGGTTCGAGCACCAAACCGGCCTCGACGCCGACGACTGGGCGGACGGCTTCCCGATCCGCAACCACAACACGACGACCATCGCGCCGACCGGGACGACCTCGATGGTCGGAAATACGACGGGCGGCTGCGAGCCCATCTACAACGTCGCCTACTACAAGAACGTCTCCGACGACGTCCAGGGCGACGAGATGCTCGTCGAGTTCGACGACTACTTCCTCCGCGTCCTGGAGGAGAACGACCTCGACGTCGAGGCCGTCAAGGCGGAAGCCCAGGAGCAGATGGCCGAGAACGACTTCGCGGGCGTCGACGGGCTCTCGACGGTCCCCGACGCCATCGGCGAGCTGTTCGTGACGACGGGCGACCTCTCGGCGAAACAGCACGCCGAGATCCAGGTCGCCTGCCAGGCCGGCGTCGACTCCGCCATCTCCAAGACCGTCAACGCGCCCAGCGACTCCACCGTCGACGACGCCAAGGAGGTCTTCGAGTACATCTACGACCACGGCGGCAAGGGCGTCACCTACTACCGCGACGGCACCCGCTCCAAGCAGGTGCTGACCACGCGCGCCCAGAACGCCGAGTTCGCGGACATGGACGCCGAGGAACTCGTCGCGCAGATCGAGGAGCTCTTCGGCGGCATCGACGAGTTCCTCGAGGAGCCGGCGGTCCGCGACGCGGTCGAATCCGACGTCGCCGAGATCCTCGACGCGACGCCCGACCTCGCGGAGCAGTACGCCGAGAAGCGCCCGCGGCCCGACGTCCTCCACGGCGTCACCCAGCGCATCGACACCGGCTACGGGAAGCTCTACGTCAACATCAACGAGGACGAGGACGGCCGCCCCTTCGAGCTCTTCGCCAACATCGGCAACTCCGGTGGCTTCACCGCCTCGTTCACCGAGGCGCTCGCGAAGACGATCTCGACGGCGCTGCGTTCGGGCGTCGACCCCGAGGAGCTGGCCGACGAACTCCAGGGCATCCGGTCGCCGAAGGTCGCCTGGGACAAGGGCGAGCAGATCCAGTCGATCCCCGACGCCATCGGCACTGCGATGCGCCGGTACCTCGACGACGAGATCGACAAGGCCTACCCCGACCAGCAGAACCTCACGGAGCTCGAGGCCGCGGAGGCCGAGGAGGACGCCCTCGCACACGAGACCGACGGTGGCGGCGTGACGGCCGAGGCGGGCACCGCCGAGGCGGCGGCCGCCCCCGGCGCGGAGTCCGCCGGCGCCACGACCGGCGACCAGCAGGCACTCATCGACGCCGGGGAGAGCCCGGAGTGTCCCGACTGCGGGTCGATGTCGCTGTACTTCTCGGAGGGCTGCAAGACCTGCGAGTCCTGTGGCTGGTCGGAGTGTTGAATTACGGCGGAACGGCTGCGTAAGACCACCGCTTTCTCTCATCCGTCTTCGTCCGATCGAACCGCCCCGAAAGCCCCCGGTCGCTCGGCGGACCTCGCGCTCGCGGGTCGCGACCGCTCCCCGCTCGCGCGTCCCGCGGCCCTCTCTTCGTTCGGGCCGCGAGCTCGCTGCGCTCCTCGCGCGTTCACGACGCTCACCCGCTCCGGTGCTTTCGTCCGCACGCCGACCGAGCGACCGGCCCCTTTCGAAGACCACCCAAACAACACCTCGTCCTCCCCAGCCGCTTGCGCCGAGAGACTCGCGTGGCTCGTCTCTCGAGCCTGCGCTCACTTCGGTCGCGCAGACGCCGGAAGACGTTCCTGCTCGCTTCGCTCGCAGGCTGC
>Ga0207756_100113_pt1 | contig 67690 bp, 70 predicted proteins | sample A23M1SouthBayCA_FD_187748 | JGI IMG/M metagenome (GOLD analysis project Ga0207756, IMG submission 187748) | Aerobic enrichment media microbial communities from Eden Landing Ponds, California, USA - A23 M1 (3) (SPAdes) | ecosystem: Environmental > Aquatic > Marine > Unclassified | place...
CGCCAGCGCCTTCATTCTACGCTGGACTATCGCACGCCGGTGGAAATGCAAGATTATTTAATCCAACAACAAGAACAGGCTGCATGATCTGGCTTAACTCACTGTCCATTTTTTTGTAGCAATTCCATAGTTTAAGTGAACGGTGCCATTGGCAGATAACTGATCCACAATATTTTCCTGCATCCACATCCATAGATGATCTCCTTGGACCCAGCTTAATCCCGACGCGAACAATTTACAGAAGGCAGCAGCATCATAGGCCAATCCCGCAAAAAACAACATCAAAAACATACCAACCTCAGCCCGATCTTTTTCGGAAGAAAAGAAAATTGTAGCCAATGCTATAGATAGAAACATAAGACCCGGCAATACTGACCCATGGCCCACCTTTCCCACCGAAAACCGTGCCACATATTGTAGGTGCACAAACAGCAGGGCAACCGTATAACTATATTTGGAATATCGCAAGAATCCCATCAAAACCAGTATGGTAATCAAACCTGCATTAATCCATGAATTGTGAAACGAAAGAAGCAAAGAAACATCAACATAGTTGGCTAAACCCACTGGATATGCAATAGATGAAATTTTGGGAAGATATATTCCCCATTCCCAGCTGAAATAGATGATCTGGCTTGTCACCAACAACTCTATAAGCCTGAAATGCAGGATTCTACCCTGGACGGACCGTGTAAGTTCACTGCTTAGCCTTGTTATTCCTGAAAGGAACTCTTTGAAATCCAACCTCAAAGTATTAACGGCAATGCCACTTTTCATTACATGCTCTCTTTTTCCTTTATGAAAATTGTACTGTCGGATTTGAGCAGAACAAAAGGAAGGCAGGAAACTTTAACATTTTGATCCTTTAAATAGCCGTGCACTTTGTAAATCAAAATTGTTTTATTGGTCAGAATTCGATCAAAAAATGACCGGAGTTCGGTTATCTCTTGCTTGTGCCAGCTTGTGGTCTTGGATATAAAGTTTGAAAGATCGTTTTTGTTGATACCTACTGTTTTCAACGCCACCGGCTTACCCGGTAGTTTAGCAATCTGATCATATTCATCTCTTAAGGAATCTACATTGAGGCCGCTAACATCCCGAACCAATGTTTTAGTCCAGGAGTGGCCCGCCTGCGAATACATGGGAAAAATACTGAACGGCCAGAACTCTCCCTGATGTGTACTCACTAAAAGTATATACACTGCCAATACTCCAACCAATAGATATATTTTTTTCTTTTGTGGATGCATTGTAGAATATTTCTTTTCGTTTAGGTTATATGAGCGGAGGCCTACTCTCCAATGCTAAGTTAATCCACAATTCTTAAGGAAATCTTAAGCGAAAGCCTTTTATTCTTCCTCGTCCTTTTCTTGATTAATACGGTAGGTGAAATTCAACCGAATACCGTTCGGTTCCCAGAACTTCTGCCGGGAAAAGTAGTTGGGATTATCAATGGTAAACTCCTCCCTGCGGGTATTTAGCACATCTTCTGAATTAATGGAAAGTGTGGCGTCACCGTCCCAAAAATCTTTCGATAGCGCGGCATTAACAAAAGTCGTGGCCGATCGGTGTCCCTGTATCGTTTGGGCGGGACCGTTATATCGGATGGCTGTTTGAAATTTGAGGCTGCTCAATATTTGCCATTGTACCTGGAGACGGCTTGTCAGGCGATTAGTGGCCGTTTGGTAATGCTCTCCTTGATAAACTCCCTTTGAGTTTGAGCGAAACAGGTTGGCGCTACCGGAAAGAGTAAGGTGATCGGTAAAATCTTTTTCAGCCGTCAGTTCAATACCCCAGGCGTTTTGTTGTGAGAGATTGATGGGGACTGTTCGCATTATTCCCTGATTGTCCAGTTTCGTAATGCTTCGGATAACTCCGGTTCGGTGCCGGTAGTAAACGCTGGTAAGCAGCGAGCCGGTTTCCCAGTATTGCAGAAATTGACCTTCATAGGAGTCGGCATATTCCGGGTTTAGATTGGGATTGCCGGTGAAACGGCTCCGGGAATCGGAGTAGTTTGTGGTAGGGAGCAATAGACGAGTATAGGGACGAGAAATCCTTCGGCTGTAGCTAAGCTGCACCGACTGCTGATCATTGAAATTATACGTCAGAAATATACTGGGAAAGAGATCTACATAGGTCTGTTTGGACGTTTTGCCGGTGGCATCCAGCGTGGTTTGAATGTAATACTGCTCGGCACGCAATCCCAATTGGTAAGAGAGCGATTTCCAGTACGAAGAGAGCGTGGCATAAGCGGCATTGGTATTTTCATAGGAGGTGTAATTGTTATTGAAGGCGGGAAGTACTTGCCAGCTGCCACCGTTTTGGCGTTCCCGGGTGGTATAATTATTGTCGTTCCAGTTGTAGGTGCTGCGCATCCCCAATTCCACTTTGCCCGAATCAGCCACAGGATGTGTAAAGTTAGCATCGAATCGCAGGTTCTGACCAGTGCCAATATCATCGATCTGGTGGTAGAGCGTATCCGAAGGATTTTGGAGGTTTACCTCCCGAATATGGGGCAATTCCTTGTGATTGCTATAGCTATATTCTGCATTGGCGGTAAGTTTATGATTTTCTCCGCCCAAGGGGTTTTCATACTCAAGGGAGGCCTCATTTTCACCTTCGCCGCCGCCGATGCGATTGTGCCGGTCAATGCGATCAAGAAATAAGCCACTAAATGTGGAGTCAAGATAGGCGCCATTCCAGTAATCCGTTTTATTTTCGAAATGCCAGGTATCGCTAACTGTCAGCGTTTGATTTGCCGGCAAATGGAAATCGGCCCCGATTTGAACATCTCCATGATAATCACTCTCATTTCCGTTGTTAATGGCGCGATAAACATAGGAAGTGTCAGCAGAATTGTAACGCTGGTAGGTACGGCTGTGAGCGGGATCTTCGGCGTGGGCAACACTGCCGTTGAAAAACCAGTTGATATTTCCCTTTCGGTAATTCAGGTTGGTCGATAGCTGAGTGGCTTCAGGATGCCTTTGCATAAAACCCACCGAGCCGTGAAATCCGGGGTCTTCTTTCTTCTTGAGCACAATGTTGATGATACCGGCGCTGCCTTCTGCAGAAAATTTGGCCGAGGGATTGGTGATAACTTGAACCTCTTTGATCATATCTGCAGAGAGACTTTGCAGGGCTTTGGACCCGTTTTGGTAAATACTGGAAGGTTTGCCGTTGATCAAGACCCGCACGGCACTGCTCCCGCGCAGGCTGATAGTGCCTATAAAATCGGTCGTCAGTGATGGTATATTATTTAGGAGATCCAGGGCCGACCCACCCAGCGAAGTAATATTCTTGCCCACCTGGAAAGTACGCTTTTCGAAGGTGAGCTCCATTTGGGAACGCTCTCCCTGAACTACTACCTCGTCCATCGACTTGGTTGTAGGTTCCAGTTGAATAACCCCTAAAGATTTTGTTTCTCCTGCATGTAGCTGAATGCGCCGCTGATACGGCTTAAATGAAAGGAAAGTGATCTTGAGGGTATAGATCCCGGGCTTGGTTGATAGCGAAAAATGCCCTGTGGAATCACTGGCTTCACCGGTTATCGGCCGCTGATTAGTGGAATCATAAAGGGCAACGGAGGCATAAGGAACAGACTCTCCTTTAACGGTCTGCACTCGTCCCTCCACCCGGGCATTCTGTGCCTGTAAAGAAGATATTCCCGTTCCCAAAAGAAATACAACCAGCCCCAAAAATATCCGGATAATATTACACGGTGCTATGTACTTCCGCGCAATAAAATCGCTCATCAATCGCATAATAATTTTAAGAATATTAATAGAGGGTTTTGAAATACTTCCTTATAAAGTCCTCTAATAGTCATTTGGCATCATTATAAGGGTTAATTCTTAAGGAACTCTTAAGCTTACCGGTTTAGTATCCAGTTCTAAATAGGCCGCTTTATCAGGCAGGAAAAACGGTGGGCAAACCAGCCTTTGGCCTAAAATTCGATCTCAATAATGTGCATTTCCTTATGTTGATCGAAGCGATAAATAAGATTGAAATCGTGGGCTTCAGCTATAGATTGGACGATGGAAAGCCCCAATCCCAGCGAATCGGAGTATTCCTCTTCTTTGCGGAAACGTCCAAATAATGTTGATGGATCCTGCGAGGGTTCCGCTCCCGTGTTGGCAATGATAAACCGGTTTTTATTCAGCTCTATGCGGATCGTTCCTTCAGCTTGACTGTGTTTGATAGCATTGGAAAGAAGGTTTCGAAACAGCATCTCGGCCAGATCCGGGTTCATCCGTAGGGTAACTTCGGGCTCCAAGTCCACATGCATCGTGAGGTCTCGGACCTCGGCCAAATGACGATATTCTTCTGTCAACGAATGTAACAGATCGTTTATATTTATCTGTTGGCGATCAGCAAACTGTTCATTTTCAATCTTGGTTAACAAAAGTAATGCCCGATTCAAACGGGACAGTTTCCCGGCCATAGCCGATATTTTCTGCAGTCTATTCCACTGGTTTTCCGGGAAAGATTCCTCCTGAATAAGCATCTCTATCTGGTTTTGAATCACTGAAAGCGGCGTTTGAATTTCATGGGAGGCATTTTCAGTAAATTGTTTCAGCTGCCGGTATTCGTTTTCAATGCGCCGGGTCATCTCTTCAAGCACCGTATTCAGCCGCTTAAACTCATCGATTTCGGTTTCCTCCCATTCTATAGAACCGCCTTCAAGCCCGTAACCGGTAATCTTTTGTAAAGTATTGTAGAATGGACTCCATAGACGCTGCAGAACAGTTCGATTAATAAATATCAACCCGACCACAAGAAACACCACAAATACGATTTCCATGATCAAAATAGTTTCAAAGAGGTCGTCATATTCCACCATGGAGCGGCGCAGTGTCAGCTTATAGGCGCTGCCGGCGATATTAATTTGGGTAGTTGCTTGCCGATAGGGAAAAGACTCCTGCTCGATCGAATTGTAAAGCGTCGTATCTTTCAGGGTAATGGCATCGGTCAAAACCCGGGGAACCTTGTGTATCTGTATCTGCTGGGTAGCAATCGTTGGCAGGCTTTCTTCGCTTTTTGCCCGCTGTACCAGGGCCTGCAATTCGGATTGCAGCGTTTCGTCAATATTATCACGTATGGCCGATGAAATAGCATATAAGAATATCCCGCTCCAAACCACGAGCAACACTCCTACCAATCCCAGGTAAATACGTTGTGTCTTATTGATCAGCTTCATGAAGACGTAAACTTATATCCCATGCCGTAAATAGTTTTAATGGGATCCTCGCCATTAACCTGCTTAATTTTCTTACGCAGGTTCCGGATGTGTACATAAATAAAATCGAAGGAATCCACCATATCGTAATGATCGCCCCACACGTGCTCGGCAATAGCCTCTTTGGTTAGCACCCGTCCGGCATTGGTGATAAAATAATTGAGCAGATCGTATTCCTTTCCGGTAAGATCCAGCCGTTCCCCTTCAACTTCGACTTCTTTTTTCCCGGGATACACCGTTATGTTACCATGGGAAAATTCCCGCTCGCCTTTAAATTCCCTGCGGCGAAACAGGGCATTGATACGTGCGTTTAGCTCAGACAAATAAAAAGGCTTCGTGAGGTAATCATCAGCTCCCAAGTCAAGGCCTTCGATGCGGTCATCAAGAGAATCTTTGGCTGAAATGATGATAATCCCTGCTTCGGAATGCATCTCTTTTAGTTCGTCGATGAGATCAAGGCCGCTCCCGCCGGGTAAGGTGATATCTATACAAATACAGTCGTATTGATATACATGAATTTTTTGATGGGCATCATCATACTTAAGCGCCACTTCACATACATGCCCCTGCTCCTCCAGGTACTCCCGGAGGTCGGCCGACAACGTGGGTTCATCTTCGACAACTAATAACTTCATGTTTGTTCACCTATCGATTTCGAGCCTGTAAATGTAAATAATAAGCGGATCAACGTCGGCAGTACAACCAGCAGTAGGGGCAGCGCTGCGATAAGTCCGCCAATTACTGCAATAGCCAACGGCTGATGCAACTGGGCTCCCACGCCAATAGCCAGGGCCAGTGGCATCAATGCCGTAATGGCGGCCGAGGCGGTCATTAGCTTGGGACGCAACCGCAGTGAAATCGAATAGGTTATGGCGTCATTAAGATCCATGTGCTGTTCCTCGTAGGCCTGCTGAAACTGATAATAGGTAAAAATGGCATTCTCGGCGATAATTCCAACGATCATAATAATCCCGGTGTAGCTACCGACATTTAAAGGCGTCCCGGTAACGTATAATGCTGCAATGGATCCGCCGGTACCAAGCACGGAGGTCAGGAAGATAATAAGGCTGGCTCCAATCTGCCGAAACAGAAATAAGATTACCAAGAAGACTAGCAAGGCTGCAGATAACAAAACAATCAAAAGTTCCCGAAACGACTGCTGTTGTTCGGCATAGGCTCCGCCATATTCAACGCGATACCCACGGGGGAGCGAAATATTGCTGCGGATGGCCTGTTGGATATCCGAGACCGTGCTGCCCAGATCCCGGTTTTCAAGCCGCGCCGTAACGGGTATCATCAGCTGCAGATTTTCCCGTTCCACTTCTGCCGACCCTCGGTTGATCGTTACACTGGCCAGTGCACTAAGGGGCTTTCGGATACCAGTGGGGAGCACGATTTGTGCTTGCCTGATCTGGTCGATATTACGCCGCAGGTGGTCGGGATAGACCATTCGCAGCGGTGTCATTTGTTGCTTTTCCAGGACGCCCCCTATCGCAATACCTTCGATTTGGGTTTGTAATTGCTGTTTTAAATCTGCGGCCGATATCTGGTAATAGTTGAGTTTGGTTTCATCCGGATCGATACTGATCGACGGCCCCGCAATGGTGATACCATCAAAGACATCAGCCGTCCCACGTACATTATTGACCTGGTCGGCTACGGACTTTGCGAGGGTTTGCAGTCGGCCGGGATCATTTCCAAAGATTTTAATTTCTATTGGTTCTTTGCTGCTCATCAGGTCTCCCAGCATGTCGCTGATCACCTGCCCGAACTCTGCCTGTAGCGCTGGAACCTGCTGTTCTACAGAAGCGCGTATCTCATTGATCACCTCATCTGTCGTTTTGGAATGTCCTTCTTTAAGCTGTATCAGATAATCACCGCTGTTGGGTTCGGTGATAAAAAAGCCCAGCTCGGTTCCCGTCCGTCGCGAGTAATTGGCCACCTGCTCATTGGCATCAATGATATGATCAACCCGACTTAACATGGCATCGGTCTCCTGCAGTGAAGTTCCGGCGGGTGAGCGGTAATCCAGGATGATAGTCCCTTCATCCATCTCGGGCAGAAACCCGGTAGGCAGATTGGGAATGGCCCACGCCGAACCACCGATCAGCAAAGCCATAATGCCAAAGGTTATCACCGGATGGCGGATTACAAACCGACTCCATTTTGCTGTTTCCACCTTATGTTCGGTCGGTGAGCTTTTGGTGTTCTTCCCTGAAAAGAGAAGGTAGGCTATGGGGAGCAAAATCCAAACCACCAGGAAAGAACACACCAGGGTGATGATCATTGTGTTGGCCAGCACCTTGAAATAAGCTCCGGCCACCCCGCTCATAAGCGAGAAAGGAAAAAAGATTACGATAGTACTCAATGATGAACCAACCAGAGCGGGAAGCAAGTAGTTCAGGGCATGGCGGACATGGTGTATGGTGGACTCGCCGGGATGTTCTTCCCACGTGCGATGAATCTGTTCAATCACCACGATCGCATCATCAATAATAAGACCAATGCCGGCGGCAATGGCACCGAGCGTCATCAGGTTTAATGTATAGCCAAACAAATGAACGCCTACCAAAGATACTCCCAGGGTGGTGGGAATAACCAGGAGCAAGGTAAGGCTTGAACGCAGCGAGCGCAGGAACAGTACGGTTATCAGGATGGCAAACAGCAACCCTATCCAGATGGCATCGATAACGCTGCGGATACTTTTACCTACGAAATCGGCCTGGTCGTAATATTTGTTGAGCGTTACCCCTGCGGGTAGCAGTTTTTGAAGGTCGGGCAACTTTTGGTTGATTTCACCTGACAGATCCAGCAGGTTATTATCCTGTTGCTTGATCACGTTGGCCAATACGCCTTCGCGTCCGTTGGTATTTACTTTTACATACTGAATCTGCTTATTTACGCGAATATTGGCCACATCAGAAAGGTGAACCGTTCGTTTGCCGTCGTTGGACAGTACAATTTGCCGAATGTCATCAACCGAATAAACCCCGGCGTCGGTTACTGTCAGGTACATGCGCCGGTAGCCTGTGGCAAATCCGCTGGATTCCAGAAAGCCGGTACCGGTTACGGCCGATTGTATCTGCCCGGGGGTAATTCCCAGCCGGCTCATGGCATCGGCATTGAGCACCACCCAAAATTCTTTTTCCTTGCCGCCTTGTATCTGGATCTTGGAGACACCGTCCAGCTGCGATAAAAATGGCTTGACGGTGTATTTGGCCACCATCTTTAGGTCAATGAGGTTGTTATTCTCTCCTTGAAGCATGAGCCCCATCACCGGCAGGATCGATGGATTCATTCGCTCGATGGTAAGCTGCGTACTGGGCGGCAGCTCGTTACGAATCTGGTTAATGCGCGATTCAATGAGCTGCTGGCTGCGATACACATCGGCATTCCACTGCAGATAAGCCGAAAACTCTGAACTGCCCCTGCTGGTGACATCTCTGATGAGTTTTATATCTGGAATTTGCTTAATGGCTTCTTCAAGCGGACGGGTAACCGTTACCATCATTTTATCAACCGGCTGCTCTCCGTTGTCAGCTATGATCTTTATTTTCGGAAAGGTGATGTTGGGAAACAGTGATTTTTGTAGCTGGGTATAGGTGAAAGCGCCACCGGCCAGCAGCAGAAACAGGATAAACGAAAGAGGCTTACGATACGAACGGTAAAATGATTGCATGTTATTGTAAGGCCGGTTTTTCAATTTGCACCTTCGAAGAATCCTCAAGCCCGTAGTGACCGTTGATGATAATCGAGTCGGCAGGAGAAAACTGAGGTTCTAAAATCTCAACCTTTTGTGGGGTCTCAATACCCTTGATTACCGGCACCTTAACGGCCAATGAATCATGAACTGCTTTCATCACCCAAAACGATTGGAGGCTTTCATCTGTCAGCACAGCATCTTTAGGTAACAGCTGCGTATTTTCGTGTCGGGTTACCGCAACGGGCACGGTCATATTCAAGCCTTCGGGCAGCGAAACGGGCCGTTCCGGTTTAAGCAGCCATACCACCGACTGCGATACCTGGTCCGCCTGGTTGAGCCTGCCGGTAGCTACGGTAGAGACTTGCCGGCCATCGGGCAAAGTGACGTTAATTTGCTGATCCTGCTTAATGACTGACGAATATTCATTCGGCACAAATAATTTCAGGTAAAAATTGTTGGACTGTACGAGCTGAGCAAGCACCGCCCCTTCTTGTACATAATCATTCTCGACATGAGAAACGGATGACAGAATACCGCCCGAGGGCGAAGTAATGATTATCGTGCCAAGGGCCGGAACCGGGGAAGATTCGGAGTTGGTTTCAAGGGCGCGGGCCTCGCGGGTTTTTATGTTAAAAAGATCCTGATTTTTTTGCACCCGGTCGCCGGGCTTTAGACCTGCTTTTGTGATATAACCGCTCACCGGTGCTGTTATCTGGCTATGGGATAAATAGAAGGTCATGGCCGACAGAGATACCGAATCGCTAATAGTCCCCCGTAGTACGTGCGAAATTTGTACCGGTGCATGAGCCGTTGGGGTGTCGGCATTCCCGGTATTTTGCGATGAACAGGCATTCAGCAACAACATTGCCAGTAATGTAACTGTAATTTCTTTGGTCATGGGCTCTTAGTTAATCAATAAGTAGGTTACCAGTTCCAGTAATTCAGTTCATTTTCAATACGCCACTGCTCTCCAAGAACCTGGATGCGCTGCTGCCGAACAGTAACAAAATTCCGCAGCACCGTCAGGTAATCGACCACCGAAAACAGGCCCTGACGAAGTGATTTCTGATACTCATCGAGCAGATTTTGGTATTGATCTATTTGGTTGTTGATCAGGTCTAACTGCTCATGGGTTTGTCGCAGCCTGTTTTGGAGACTGGAAAGATGAACCTGGCGTTCGGTTCTAAAACGTTCGCCATAAGCGGCGATACTGTGCTTTTGCAGGTTGCTTTGTTGCCGACTGATACTCTTCTGGTTCCCGTCAAACAGCGGCACCGACAGGCGTACCCCTACATTATATCCAAAATAATTCTGGATGCCTGTAAGTTTAACGGCGTTGAGTCCGGCATTACCATAGAGCGAGATATCCGGCTGATACTTGAGTTCAGACATCTGCTGCTGTATCGTTGTCTGTAGACTATCCAGGGAAAACTGCTGCTGAAAATGGCTTCGTTTTGCGGGTTCCCCATCCACCGATAAACCGGGCGGTTGAAGATCTACTGCCCGCGTACTATCCATAATGCCGCATTGCGCGTTAAGCTGCATCAAGTCACGGTGAAAGGTGCTTTTGGCCTTTTTTATAGCGATCTGGTTGTCCTGCAACTCAATCCCCATTTGTTTTACATCCGTAATATTAACGATCCCCTGTCCGGCAAGATCCCGCAGCACCTTTCGCTGCTGCGAAAGCAAGGTATCAATATGAGTAAGATACTTCAGGGTCAGCTGATCCTGATAAACAGTAATATACTGATCGGTTACAGACTGCTGTATTTCATGTTTGATACGCTCGATCTGGTACTCACTCTGCTGAATAGTGACTGAGGATTCCTTTTGACGAACGCGCTTGTTTTTAGAAGTAAAAAGCGGATAACTGATATTCGCTAACGCCGAGTAATGTCCGCCGTCGGTTATCGCCGGATCGAAGCCCCAATCATTCGAGTAGGGCGCATACATATAATCAGCGGATGCGGAAACTGAGGGAAGATCCAGCTGTGCATGAACCATATCCTTCTGGAGGCGGGCCACATCTGCGTTATCACGTTGCTCGGCAATCGCCGGACTGTGATCTATCGCTTGCCTTACATAATAATCAAGGCTCCGCGATTGGGCTTGTGCACAGGCAACTCCGCCTGCCAAAAGAATAATGGTTATAAATGTGCGCATGGTTACAACGAATAATTACGTTAGAGTTGAAAAAACGGCAATTAATCTTCTTCTGCTTTTTCTTTGTTTATCAATTTTCCATCAGCAGTGAATACAAGTTCCTGCAGGTGATGACCTTCTTCGTACTCTTCCTCTTTTTCCTGCTCATTTTCCGCATGTTCCCCATCTTCATCTTCTTCCTTTTGTTCCATACGTTCGGGCTCTTCCTCATTCCCTTCATTGGCTACAACTACTTCGTAAACCGTTTTTGTGGGCGTGGTCACTTTATAAGCGTGCTCCACATCCTTTTCTTTGAAATCCCGCTTCAGCGTCTCTTTTACTGCATTCGGGAGCTCGTCATTCGAGATGGAAAGTTCTGTTTCTTCCCACTTGCCGCTGGCTTCAAAATTCGCAGACATCTCTTTTCCATCGAGCATAAATTCTGCTTCATAGACATCCGATCCTTCCATTCCCCAGTTCACTTTTTGCGCATTGGGAAACTTCTTGGTAAAGGCTTTAGTAACTTTGTCAGGAACCTGTTGTGCGGACGCAACGGATGTGAATGCCATCAGCGCAATTGCGATCAGACTTATTTTAAAGATATGTGGTTTCATAATTTTCGTTTTCCATTGGATTTTAGGTTATTTCCAAGGTAATCAACCAATCTTAAGCAAATCTTAAGCTGTCTTATTGGCGAATAGATTTCTAATCTTTCAATAGCCTCTTGATTAATCTAAAAAATTAAGATAGCATTTGGTTAAAAACTGAATAGCCTAAAATAGGGTGAATATTTAGTAGACTGGGTTTGCTTCCGTTGCTAGCTGCCACAGGCATCGGTTCGGATGTGCAACGGCCCCTGGCTGCGGTCGTCGTGGGAGGCTTGTTTACTTCCCTGGCTTCGACCTTATTGTTGTTACCTGCTCTTTACCGCTGGTTTGCCGTTGAGGAAAAAGTTTAAAGGTTTATTTAAGCTTGTAAACCTCATTTATAGCAGGTTCTATTCCGTAAGACTAAAGGGACGACTTTACGAACCAATGAATCATGAAATCAAGAAAAATAGTTTGAAAAAGTCCACATTTACTATCCCAAAAATGGATTGCTCGGCCGAAGAGCAAATGATACGCATGAAGTTGGAAGGGATTGAGGCGATTCAATCCCTAAACTTTAATATTCCGAATCGAACGTTAGAAGTGTATCACGAGAATAGCCGCAATGAGATTGAGCAAGTCCTTGATTCGCTGGGTTTGGGGTCCAAATTGGATTCGTCAGAAGAGGCTACCCTGTCGCCCGTTTCTTCTGATGAACAGAAGCAAAAGAACATTTTATGGTGGGTATTAGGGATCAACTTTCTCTTTTTTATCATCGAAATGACAGCCGGATGGATCGTCAATTCGATGGGGCTAATTGCAGACTCGTTGGATATGCTGGCAGATTCATCTGTATATGCGCTCAGCCTGCTTGCCGTTGGAGCAGCGGTGGCAAGAAAGAAGAAGGTGGCAAAAATTAGCGGCTATCTTCAGATGGGGCTGGCATCTCTGGGATTTCTTGAAGTATTGCGGAGGTTCCTTGGAGTGGGAGAAATGCCTGACTTTCAATGGATGATCATTATTGCTTCAACTGCTCTTGTTGCTAATATGTTTACGTTATGGCTTATTACCAAAGCGAAAAGTAAAGAAGCACACATGCAGGCAAGTTCAATATTTACTTCCAATGATATTATTGTAAATGGTGGCGTGATTCTGGCCGGTATTCTTGTTTATGCACTTGATAGCAGATGGCCGGATTTGCTCATTGGTGCTATTGTATTCAGCTTTGTAATGCGAGGAGCAGTAAGGATTTTGAAACTTTCAGAATAACAAATAGAGTCTAATTCTATGAAACAGATTAAAGCATTCATTCGCCATAACATGATTGACGGGGTCATAGATGCACTGGAGACCCTGGAGTACCAGCCGGGACTTACCTTGAGTAATGTCCGGGGATATGGGCATCCGGAAGAGGCAACACCATATAAACTCATTGAACGAGTCAAGCTGGAAACGGTAGTACCGGACGACCAGGTTAATATCATACTAAAAACCATACTCGATAACGCACGGACCGGCCGAAAGGGAGATGGGAAAATATTTATATCTCCCGTCGAAACCGCTGTTCGCATCCGTACCGGCGAAGAGGATAGTGACGCCCTGCAATTTCGTGAATAACGTTTGAGCTGGAGGTGATTTTAATTGAAACAATCTCTTAAAAAAATACAACATCGCATAACAAGTGATATAAACGTGTACCGGCGGGCCATGAATCATCCCCGAACCCCGCGTTCGGCCCGTTGGCTGCTTTGGCTGGCGCTGGGATATTTGGCCCTGCCCTTCGATTTGATTCCGGATTTTATCCCCGTATTGGGTGTTTTGGATGATCTTTTAATTGTACCAGGACTTATTTATCTGGCCTTAAAGCAAATCCCTGATGAGGTGATAAGCGAGATCAGGGAGCGAGAAGCAGATACAAGGGATAAGTCAACGTAAGTTTTTTATCTTTGGGCAGGAGGAAATGAATACCAGGCGACCATGGGCGACTCGGATAAAAGCTTGATTCACGCCATAATGGGCACCTTGCGGAAGGTAATGCCCGGAGATCCGTCCGGCGAAAATCCCCGGGCCGTCCGCATGTTTGGTCGAATGCTACGCCTTCGGGAGCTGATCACCGACAGGCTGATCCCCCAATGGTTGGCCGCTAAAAGATGGCCGGTCACTTCGGGCTCCTACGTCGTAGGCGACAAGTCGGCAACCATCGCTGTCTGCACACTGACGTCACCGGATCTTATGCAACCGTTGAGTACGATGGGCGGGGTAGCCATAGCAGGGGAACTGGTGACTGTTAACTTGGGGATCGAAAAAATCATCCAGAATACGATTTCCAATCCCAATATCCGTTTTCTGCTGCTCTGTGGCAAAGAGTCGCCGGTTTTTCATCCCGCCCAGGCGTTGCGATGCTTGTTCCAGGAAGGTATCGACGACCAGCGGCGGATCATTGAAGCGGAAGGACATTACCCGGTGCTAAATAATATTGAACCCTCGCAAATTAAACGGTTCCGAAGGCAGGTAGAGCTGATTGATTGTACCGGTGAACGGGATCAGAAAGTATTGCAAGCTCAAATTTCCGAGCTCGCTTCCCGGAAGAAATCTGCATTTGAAGTATCGGTGGGTTCTATCCAAGACCGTTGGCATATGCCCCAGGAAAGATCTTTTAAAAAAATCTGACCGGGTGGGACGCGGGGCACTCCGAGGTATGATCCCAACGGATTTTTCGTCATAACGGTCGACCATGAAGCCGGGGAAATCGTATTACAACATTATCTTTCTGACAATACTCCCGCCCACGAAATGCGGGGGCGCCGGGCCGAGTCCATGATGCGGGGATTGGTACGGGAAGGATTAATTTCGCAATTAAGCCATGCCGGATATCTGGGAGTGGAACTGGGGAAAGCGGAAACTGCCCTGCGGCTGGGCTTGGACTACGAGCAGGATCACCCGATTAAAAAAACCTCTTAATCGGAAAAAGAGAAAGCTCTCCAGAGAAAGGGAATGGCCAATAGCTGGGCCACAAGAAGAAATATCACCATTCCACCGATATTGATTTCGTAGAGCCAGCCGGCGGCCGCGCTTCCGGCAAACCAGGCAAAACCGAAGACGCCGTTATAGAGACCATATGCCCAGCCTCGCTGGTCAGAGGGGATCAGCTGCGCTACCGAAGCCCGAAGTACCGATTCCACCATACCCATGCCAACGCCCCAGACAATGACTCCGGCAAGTGCAGTAATTTGGCCGCCCAGAAAAGCCAGTGGGGCAAAACCGGCGGTAACCAGTATGCCACCCACCAAAACCGGTCGCCTCCAGCGGTCAAAGAGCGTTCCCAGTCCCAGGCCGGCTGCCGCATCAATGCCCATGGCCAGGGCGTATGCCAGTGGGATCCACTGATCGGAAAACAGGTTGGTCGCCTTAAAGTGGTAGGCCAGCAACGGGAAGTCGGCAAATCCAAGGGCAATCAGGGCTATACCGATCAGATACCAGGTGAAATATTGCGTGGAAATAGTTCCAGACTGCCCCTCTTCCTGCTGGTTAAATTGGTGGGGATTCGGGTAGGTAAACCGTGCAGCTACTAGCACAATCAGCGAAATCAATGCCGGAATCGCCAGCACGGCAAAGGCCAACCGGTAACTCCCTTCTCCCCAAAAGACGCCCGACAAAATGAGCGGTCCGATGACAGCTCCGAGCTGATCCATGGCCTCGTGGATGCCAAAACCTTTTCCATGGCCGGTTACCGCGGTGGCCTGGGAGAGTACCGCGTCGCGAGCTGGCGTCCGAATGGCTTTGCCCAGACGCTCGGTGATAATCAACGCGGCGGCCACCTGCCACGTTTGGGCTAGGCCGATAAAGGGAACGACCAGCAAGTTTACGCTGTACCCGGCAATGATGAACCACCAGTAGTGCCCCAGCCGGTCGGCCAGCCAACCGGTAACCAGCCGCAGCCCGTAGCCGATAAGTTCGCCAAAACCGATGACCAGGCCGACAACGGCCGCACTGGCTCCGAGCAGATCAAAGAAGGGACCTGTGATACTGCGGGCTCCTTCGTAGGTGACATCAGCAAACAGGCTGACCGCCCCGAAAAATAGGATAAAGCGCAAGGCTTTTTTATGAGAATTATCGAAGCCCCAAAAGTTTTTCATAAATGAAATAACGTAATAAAGTCCGATTTTAATAATTCTATTTGTCGATGAAGTTACCGCTAACTTCTACCTCTCGGTTAGGAAATGCAAACAGCCAGCATAGAATAGCTATCATCAAGCTTATTATTCCGCCCCAGAAGAAAAAGGGTATTTGTAATCCTTTTCCCATAAGGCCGGCCAGCGGATACGCCAGTGCCCACCAGAAATGCGACCAGGCAAAATGGGCTCCATATACGCGGCCCTGTCGGTTTTTAGGAATGGTATCTGCGATGAGCGTTTGCATGGGTACGTTCACAAAACTCTGGGCAAAGCCAGCCCCCACCCACAAGACCATCAATAAAGACAGCGGCAATAGGTTGCCGGGCAAGATAGACAATGACATTAACAGCGCACCAAACAAAGCCAAATGCGTTAGTTTGTAGCGATCCTGTAATGAGCCAAGCAAAAAGGCAGCCACAGCAGCTCCCAGTCCAAAGGCCGACATTATCCAGCCGTATTCGGTATTGCCCAGCGCCAGAGCTCCTTTGACGTATCCCACGGTATTTACCAAAATTTGGGCCCCGACCACAGCTGCTGCCAGCTGAAGAAAGAGTACAAATCGCAGTTGTTGATTTTTAAAAAGAGGGATCGTCCCTTGTTTGATATTCGACCAGGTTTTTCCCTTTTCACTTTCCTTATCGTTAGCATCTACTGATAATGCTTTTGGCAGCGTGAATAGAATGCCTGCACCGACAAAAAATGTCGCGGCATCAACCAGGAAAATGCTCCGGGCTCCAAACCATCCCGCCAACGCCCCGGCCACGGCCGGTCCTAATACCCCTAAGACTTGATAGGTTCCTGAATACAAGGAGATCGCATTGCGGTACATTTCCTGTTCGGGAACAAGTTGCGGAATCGAGGCTTTCAGGGCCGGCACAAAGAACGAACGAAATATATTGACTACCAGCACGATGAGGTAAATCTGGTAGACAGTCTGAACGAATGCCAACAGACCAATGGTGACCATTCGAAACAGATGCGTGATAATTAATATCTTTTTGCGGTCCAGCCGGTCGGGCAGCACCCCGGCGTAGGAAGAACAGACGACGAAGGCCGCGACTCGGAGGGTGAGGGCAATCGAGAGCACCACCGCCGAGCGGTCGCCAACCATTTGAAAAGCTAACAGAGCAATGCCTACCCACGTAATGGCATCCCCCAGTAAACTTACAAGTTCTGCCGCATACAAACGGCGGAAGAGTGGATTTTCCAGACTCTTAAAGGAGGCAAAAATATTCATTGTAAAGCTAGATTATTCGGGCTCCAAACTGGACAAACGCATCCCGAAGATAGGGAAGCCATGCAAGCATTTCAGCTTTGACTTTATGGGGAGACTGTAGCTTTCTTTAAAAGAAAGATCTGCCGGCAACCGAAAATGAAAATTCATAAGCATGTCAACTTGAAGTTTATACAGGAAAACTATTTCTATGTTTTTTGCTTCGTAGGCGTCAATGCAATCTTTTCTACTTTATTCCGCCCGTAAGGTTCAGGTTGCTCATCCATCATCTCACCCGGTGCTGTGGAGAACGAGCTTCCTGAAAGCAGCTATGAAAAGGTAGACCTAAACGAAATTCTTAGCGATCTACAAGTTAGGAGCTATAAAATAGAAAGCCTTGGCCGGTCAAAGCCAAGGCTTTAGTTCATCAAGAGAGGTGCTAACTTAAGGCGTAGCACAGCCTAAAGGTGGTTGAAAAGTTAAATTATTTATCTGAGACGATTACCCATCCATACATTTTGGCTCCCTCATGTGGCATGCAGAAATATTGATATGTGCCCGAAACTGTAAATGTATGAGTAAACGTACCTTTAGGATCCAACATCCCAGAATCAAAAGGCTTGGCACCTTTTGGAAGCTTTGCACTTCCATCAAGTGAAGCTTTGGATGGATCTCCTGTAACAGAATGTACCAAGAGTGATGTATTCTTCCATTTAACTGTTTCTCCTACATTAATTTGGACAGTATCAGGGTTGAATTTCAGCATATTTGTCATCTCTACTGTTGCCGCCGGTGTTGGGACCATCTGCCCGTCAATACCCCCCTGATTAGCTGGAAGTAATGCCGGCAGAGTAAAAGTTGTTCCTATGATGAGTAATAAGAAGGTACTTTTTCTAAACATTTCGGGATTGATTTAAGAAACTTGATAGTTGGTTACAGTAGCTACAAAACTACATTTACTACCTGTGTAACAAAGTTAATTCTGGGTGAGAGGTGTTGATTCATTATAGATATCCTGCCCACCCGATCAGGGTGGGACAGGATCGGGATCATTGAGCCTTAGAGGCTATCAACGGTTGCCGTTGATTTGCAGATTTTCAAACATCACATGCCAAAAAGGCAATTCTTTGCCGTTGGGCAGGCTAAAACCACTCTGCAGGGGATCTTTCTTGAAGCTCATATTTTCCGGATCAGGCATATAGGGTGGAATCATCAAATGAAATTGCCGTCGCCCTGGGGTAACTTCCTCGTCGGTGGCCAGTTTGTATCCTTCCGTACGCACATATTCTGTGAGCATGCCGTGGATCAGGCGGGGCTTGTCTACGACCTTCCCGTTTTTCAGAACGGCTCCCATCCCCCAGAAAGCAAAGTAGGTAAACTCGCTGGGCATCAGTGCTGTACCGATTCGGCTGAAACCATGCAAAATATGATTGGTCACTACTCCGCCGAAGGTGGGATACTCCATGCCGTGGGCCGCCAGCTTCTGGCAGCATTTTACCTCGTAGGTATTGCCTTCCTTATCCTGCCAGGAGGCATCAAACTTTACCTTGTCGTTTGTAGATTTTGCATCCGTTGCCGTGGCATCGGTTGCCTTGATCGTCAGCTTCCCGTTGGGCAATACAACACGTTTGTTACCAAAGGGGGTCGGGTTCTTCGTCGCGGTATAATTTCCGCCATTTGTTTTTCGGGCCATGGGAGGTAATCCGTTAACTCCGGGTGTTCCCCCGAAAGCACGCGGCATGTCGGGAGTTCCGAACACATACAGATCAAGTCCTTCCCGAGGAGACGGCATAATAGCAAAAACGCCGCCACTTTTTTGGGTAACTGTTACCTTGACAGGTCCACCAAGCAACGGCTGAGGAGGAGCGTCCTTGTGTGCCAGGACATATCCTTTTGCCGGCGCCATATTTTTTAGTTTTTTCATCATGGCCTGTTTGTTTTGGGCCTTTACGGAGCTTGCTATAGCAAACATCATTAGCAGCAATCCTACAAAACGACTATAATTTTTATCTGAATTCATAAATACCACCTCTTATTTTAATTAATTGTTATTTGGGGATGATCAATGGTAGTGTAGCTAGCCAATCAATGTTTAAAAAGTTACAACCTGATATCCCTCCGTTATATAGTTACGAAGGCTGGGATGCTGGTCATATTCGTCCAGTAGATCAACGTCTGAGTTTCTTATCTCGTTGAAGACACCGAATGCCTTTGCACAAAATCGGCAGGCTCCGTGAATGTTCTCTTTGACGGCATTATATAATGGGTGGGCATCGTGCTCTTCATTTTCCAGTTCCGGAATCCATTCGGTACCTGCCCCGTCAAAGATGATTTTAACTTCGTCATCATGCTCTTGTAATTCTTTTGCCATTTCCAGGGCATTGACTACACGTCCCAGTGATTCATGGGATTCTGTTCCTGCCAAAACGACCACTGCTATCTTATTCATAATCATGAAATTGGTTTGTTCCTGTTAGTTTTAATATTCTTTGACCACTTTAACGCCGGATTTCTTACTTCATAAATGTTGGAGCGCTCACTTAACCCTAGGCAGGAAGGAAATCCCAAATTGAAGTTATATCACTTTCGTTTATCTGAATCGCACTTTTGACGGCCTCTCTAATTATGGGATGTGTAGGAGAAAAAGGTTCATAGACATATCCGGATTTGAACGGCCCCGCGGTTCGCACCAGTATCTCCGCTCCGATATGAGTAGTTAAAAAGGTATGCTCTTCTTGGTTGAACAGTTTTTTAAAAAGTTTACCGGTGATTTGTTGATAGACGTTCCAGAATGAGAACCACAGCCTCTTCCATTTATCGGCTTGATGAGGTGAAGATGTATGAGCCTGCATCCAGCAGTGTGCTGCAAAATGCCCGACATCCTGCAGCGGCCTTCCGAAATGAACAAATTCCCAGTCGATAAGGCGCAGACTCTCATTCTTAATTAAAATAGATTCAGGCCACAGGTCGCCCATCACAAGACACTTCCCGGGGTCCAGAAGTTTTTCTCCCAATGCTTTTGTTCGAGCTTCTAAATGGGTGTTCTGGATCGAAATGATTTTGCTGGCATAATCGGCAGCAGGCTTGTACTGCACCTGATTGCGGGTCTCCTGAATCGCCTTGTTATTAAACTGCTCATGTAAATCAAAATCGTTAAAGGTCGTTTTGTGAAGCAGCCCGATGAAGTGTCCCAGCAGTGTACCGATTTGTGTGGTATCAGCAGCGTTGGAAAGCCAAGAGTCAATCGCGGGGACCGACCCAATATCTTCCAGAACCAGCAAAGAGCGATCCGGCTCGTAAAAAAGCTGTCTTGGCGGGCGAACTCGATCAGACGACACAGCACTTAACTTTTTTGAGGATTCAAATAGGTGTAAAGCTTTAGCCTCAAAATCAATTCGATTGTTGCTTAACGGAACTTCTGGATTGGATGCGATATATGGAGGGGCATGTTTAAGGATCAAGTTTTGATCTTTTCCACGCAGACGCCAAACATAGTTGAGGTTTCCACCCTGTAGAGATTCAATTGACCCAACGCGCTCAAATTGGGGCAGATGCTCGGATATCAAAGCATATATCTCTTCTTTGGAGAGTTGCATCCTAGTAGCGATATATGTGATTTTGAAATTCAACCGGTTCTCCCTGCTGCAAAAATTTCAGCAGGACCTTCTCAGTGGCAGCGCGTGCCTGCTCCAGTGTTTCACGAATATCTTCTTCCGGGGGATTATCAATGCCAGGAACCGAATATTTGTGTCCGACGACTAGCCCTGCAACCGGTATTTCGAGTTCATTGGCCAGTACTACTTCGGGAGCTACAGTCATTGAGTTTACGTGGCCTCCCAGTTTGGCCCACATACGGTTTTCGGCTGAGGTTTTACTGCGTGGTCCTCCCGCATAGACGAAGATAAGCTCACTATCAGGGTAAACGATATTTTCGGGATCTATATTGAAAATCTGTTCATTCAACTTCTTTGAGAATAACCCTTCATTTAGAACAAGATGACCCTGATCTTCTGAAGGCTCGTTAAACATCGTGCAGGTGGAGCCGTCCGGAAGGCGGTTTCCCGGCATCATAAGGTCGGTAAGAAGCATCGGTTTGTACAAGGATAAATCCGGATCGAGTACGCCTACTGAACTGTTGATTAGCAGTGCGCCGCAGTTCACCTTGCTGAGAGCCGCGGCCTGTGCGCGATAGTTGATCTGGTTTGGGAGCAGATGGTGGGGAACGCCATGCCTGATGATTGCATAAACATCCCTGTTACCTGTCACTGTCGTTTTATACAGCTTCTGGTTGCCCCAATTGGTGGAAATTACAACCTGTTGCATACTCAAGGCTTCTGGAATACTTTTTTCAAAGGCGCTGCCGAGAATAACGGCTAAGGATTTTTCCATAGATGATGTCGTTAAATTGGATTATTGCTTCTCAGATATATTTTTCCAAAAATCGATTTCCTCCTGAACGCTATTCTCGCCTGATCGGACAAAAGCTTCAATGGAATCAAACATGGTCAGGTTTCCATTATCCAGTTTTGCAATGCGATCGCCCATCAAAATGGCTTCTTTTACATTATGGGTGACGAAAATAGCTGTGATATCCATTTCACCGGCGATACGTTTGAAAAGTTGCTGCATGCTGGTGCGGGTATCAGCATCCAGACTGCCAAAGGGTTCATCCAGTAATAACACATTGGGGTCGGTAATCAGAGCGCGTCCAAAGGAAACACGCTGTTGTTGTCCCCCGGAAAGCTGATGAGGCATTTTGTCCTGCATGCCATCCAGTTCCAATTGATTGATCATTTTATTGGTGCGTTTGGTAATGATCTTTTCTTCTATCTTATCTAACCGGAGCCCGAAAGCAATGTTTTCGAATACGTTCAGGTGAGGGAATAGCAACGCCTCTTGGTAGAGATAGACAATCTCTCGCTGGTAAGTAGACAGAGACTCCATATTTTTGTCACCTATCCAAATAGTCCCCTGATCGGGCGGTTCCAACCCCGCCAAAATTTTGAGTAACGTTGTTTTTCCGCATCCTGACCGCCCTAGAATGCTTAACGTTTCATACTTATGCAGTTCCAGGTTCAGGTATTTTAGTACCTGTTCGTTACCAAATGATTTTGTTATTTGTTCAGCCTTAAGTGGGTTTACCATCGTTTTTTGAACAGGTATTTCTTATTAAAGTACAAAAGAATGATCGGTGGAAGTACCAGCAAGGAGCTGCTCAGGGCCGCATTATAAAAATTGGCTTCATTAATGTACTGAAATACTTTTAGTGTAAGGGTCTGAACTTTTCCAACGCCAATCAGGGTGGTGAGGCCATATTCAAACCAGGAAATTAAGAAGGTTTGAAAAAAACAGACCAGCAGCAATCCCTGGGCCATAGGCAGGAAAACGCGACGGTACGTTTGCCAACGGCTTCCCCCAAGGGTCTTTACCAGTTGTTCCATATTTTGGATTCGTTTGCTCCAAAATCCGCTGAACAAAATGACACTGTAGGGAAACGCTATCAAAAGCTGTCCCAGGATGACCCCGAGCATGTTGCCGGTCAATCCTGCTCGGATAAAGTAGAAATAAAGAAGGGCCGCATAGATGATCGGAGAAAGCACAAAGGGGAAATAGGAAAGCCGCATCCACAGGTTTCTTTTGGGATGATATGCCAGGTGCTTGCTCACATAAAATCCTCCGAACGTTGAAATCGTAGCGACGGAAAAAGCGATTCCCAGGGAGAGGATCAGACTGCTGAACAGATCGGTATTGCCGTTCATCAAGGATATCCAACGCTCAAAGGTCAGTGATTCAGGCAGCACTTCGGGGAAAATCCAGCTGTCGGAAATGGAAAGTAACAGCAGGAACGCCACCGGAAAGAGAAACGTCACGGCAATGGCCCGGGCAATATAGGTAAAGCGACTAGTTGTCGAGATCATAGCTGAACGACCGTGTTTTGAATATCACAATGAGCAGAAGAATAATGACGGCAAGAAACAGAAGCGCTGCCACGTACGCTTCCGGGATTGTATCAAGGCTGAATTTTCGGAGCTTACGGATGATCAGTACAGACATCATCTGGGGCGATTGCCGGCCGAGAATGAGGGGGATCTCATACGATCCCAGCACAAATATGGTGTACAGTATAATCGTGGGGAAAGCACGCTGAAGCAGAATCGGCACTTCAATTCGAAACAGTTGCTGGATTCGTGAGGCGCCCAGTGATTTGGCCACCTGGCTGAATCCTCTGATCCGTTCTCCATCGTACAGATTCATAAAATACAGCGAAAAGAAGGGTACCGCCATAAAGGTGTGAGCGGCAATAATACCGATGCCAAACGTATCATTGACCAGGTCCGGGAATGTGGCGGAATCAGATATCCAGCCCAGCTGCCAGGCGATACGTGACAGCAAGCCGGACTGTGAGGCAACCTGGAACACCAGGAAAGCTACGACAATGGCGGGGAAAGCCAGTGGCATGTACAATGAAAACCCGGGTAATCCTTTTTGGAATGGCTTTTTCAGAAACAAGGTGAGCCCCAATGCAGCAATAACGGTGAGCGAAATTGTGATCAGCGCTATGTAGAAGGTGTAGCCCAGGGATAGCCAAAACTCTGTATCTCCCAGAGTTTGCTCCCAGTAGGCAAGGGTAACCCCTTCACTCATCAGCCCAATAATTCCCAAACTATAGAGCAGGGCATACAGAATTCCCATCAGCAGCGGTGCTACCGTCAAAAGAAGGAACAGCAAAATTCCTGTGGCTTGGGCGTTACTGCTGAATAATGTGGGTCCTGAAATCTTCATACAATTGAATCATATATTTAGGAGCCAGTTCCTGAAGTGCATGATTGTTGAGAGAATCCCGGGAAGGTGCGTATTTCCTCTGTGGCATCCGTTGAAATTGTTCTTCCCATTTGCCCGGCAATTTGTCCATGGCCAATACTGTTCCGTCTCCCCATACATCGGGACGGGCTTTCCGGTATTGCGCCGCAGGGGAGATTAAAAAGTTATTGACCACCATGGATGCTGCTTTATGTGGAGCATTAACAGGAATCCCAAGATAATGAGAATTTTGTATGGTGCCATCTTCCAGTACGTAGGCCCGGGCTGTTTTGGGGAAGAATCCTTCCAGGATTTTATTGTCCACTTCCGAGTCGTTGTTACTCATAGTAAAATGAAGTTCCCCATTTACGAACAACTGGTGCATAGCGGCTACGTTCTCAGGGAATGTTTCTCCGTCCTTCCATAAATACGGCTTTAGCCGGTTGATGTATTTCCATAACTGGCTGGAGTAGGTTTGATAGGCTTCTTTGTTGAATTCCCCATCCAGGGTTCCGGGCCCGGCCATGCCGATCAGCAATGATTTCAGGAAGGTCATTCCAGAAAAGTCATTAGCGATGGTAAAACTCCCGGGGTGTTGTTTTACATAGTTTACCAGCGCTTCCCGGGTCCGGGGCGGATTAGGGACGCGAGCCGAATCATAGATCATTGTAAACTGCACGTTACCCCAAGGAACCTCATAGCCATTAATCGGCTGTTGGAAATCGTATTTTATGAACGGGTTATCCAAGTCGATATAGGTTGAATTAGGGAGTTTGTTTAAAAACGGGCCATAAAGCCCCTTGATCTGACGCAGCTGGTAAAAAGTTTTTCCATTGATCCACACCAGATCAAGTTCCCCTTCCTGTTTGCCGGCTTCGAGCTCGCTCATGAGAATAGAGACGATCGTATTGCCCTGACCATTGGCGATGTTCAGGTCGATGCCATACTGTTGTTTAACTTCCGGGACCACATAATTTTGCATATAGTCATTAATATTGGGATCTCCCATCCACATCATCAAGTTAACGGTTTGCCCACGGGCCCGCTCGCTGATCTCCTCCCACGACAAATTCTCAAAGTTCTGATCGCCTTCCCGGGCAGAACATCCTGCTAACAATGCAGTCAGGAGCAAAGAAAAAACAGTATATAAAATTCGATTGTTTATCATCTTAATTTATTTGTTACAAGAGACTTGAGGCTGTCCCAAAAGTCCAAACCGGAAAATGGGTACTTTAATAATTAAGGTAATATCAATCTCCCTAAATCCCTCTTCTCCAAGAGGGACTTCAAAAAATGTCTTTATCGCATCCTGATTGAGATTGTAGTCCAAGAGAAGGAGGTCAGGAGGATTGACATTTCTATTTTATCCACAGCCTAAAATATTAAGGTTTTTGGCATATTATTTAGACTTTTTAGACAGCCTCAGGTTTTTGAGTGTTTAAAACAGGTATCGCAATGAAAACTGAAACTGTCGTGGTGGACTTGCATTTTTTTGGACCAGACGTCCCGAAGATCTGGGTCCCACCTGGATCTGATTACTCTGGATGGCATTATTTGCATATCCGCTCATGTTTTGGGCGTTGAAGATATTGAATATATCGGCCCGAAATTCCAATTTTTGTCCAGTAATCACCGGCAAGCGATATTGAATACCGACATCAAAGGTGGTAGCCCAGGGCAGGCGGTCGCTGTTGCGTGGTTCGCCCGGACTTCGGTCGCTGTTGCCTACATAGGCGGCACCAAAAGATCGGCCATCGCCATTCAGATCAGTGGTTCCATATTTTTCGGCATCAGGGATTCTATTGATCGGCTGTCCGCTCTGTAGAAATCCGGTAGCATTAATGGCAAATCCATCCAACGGATACCAGGTAAAAAAGCCGCTGATCACGTGTGTGCGGTCGTTTATGGAAGGCCCCCATTCATTTTCAAAATTGTTGGCGTCCATCGCCCTGAAGTTAATATCCTCGGTGTTATTGCGGAGCCTTGAAAGTGTATAGCTAAGGCGATAGGAGTAGTTGTCATCAGTCCGCTCCTTTTGCAGGTTAAAGCTCGCCGCCCAGTAACGAGATTCTCCTTTTGTTTCCGTCATAATTACATTGCGCGCAATGCCGCGAAGAGTATCTCCCTCAACGACTCCATAGGTGCCATTTTCGTCGGAATAGATCGGGATAGGACGAGTGGCATCTGCATCGGCCTGTGATCGCACAACGACGTTTTGCGGATTTATGGGATACGGTTCAGGAGCGTTCAGGTCTCGCAGCCTAAACAGGTTGTAGGATCGCGTATGCATCAAATCTACATAAAAGAGCTTGTCATGGTCTATCTGCAGCTGGTATCCTACCGAAAACTGGTGGGTGTAGGGATTGTCATATCCGTTGGGATTCAGGAGGCGAAGGGAATTGCTGAAGATATTGTTACGATCAGCAGATATCTCCGAAGAGGTTGGTCCCTGGAGATAGCCAACATTGTTTAGTCCGGCAGAAACATTGCCGTCGAATGTCACATGGTCGAAGTTTGTGTTGTCCGGCAATCTCCCTAAATCCTTCAGCTGCTGTAACTGACGCTTGAAATCAGACGCTGAGGAACTCTGCTGCAGGGCATCGCTGTACACCGAATAAACGATTTTGTCATAAAAAAGACCGTAGCCTCCGCGTAAACTGCTTCGGTCGGTCAGCTTGTAGTTGAAATTGAAGCGGGGAGCCAAATTATTGTAATCGCCGGAATCACTTCCCCCTTTTGAAAGATTGTCGTAATCGTAACGAAGGCCAAAGGTCAGGTTGAGCCGGGAGCTGACCGAATACAGATCTTCCATGTAAAAACTGTAGATGTTCTGGCGGGTACCGAAACGGGTTGGACGCAGTTCGACCGAATAATTCAACACCTCGGCACCGTCGGGAATGTCTTCAAGGTCGAGAGAACGACCGGGATTACTCGCAGCCACTGAATTTAGCTGCTGCTGGTTAAGCTTGACCGTGTAGTTGCCGAATGCATTGCCGCCACTGAGCAGCGAATGCTCTGCACTCAGGATGCTGGCACCCGCTTTCAAGGTATGATCACCAGTGTACCAGGTAAATTTTTGTTGAAACTGAAAGGTGTTTTCAATTGCATCAAACTGGAAGCCGGGATTACCAATAACGGCAATCGTCTGTTCTGAAGGTCCCAGTACCGTGGCGGAAGGACGATCGGGGTTTGCGGCATTGCTGTAGTTCCAGCGGAACCGGGAATATTGCAGGTTCGTTTCGGCGTAGAGTCCTTCGCCCACGCGGTAACTGTTTTTCAGAGTCGAATGAAACGAATTTCGGTCCTGGCTGTTTGAGGCCGACGGAAAAGTAACGCCACCGTCAATACCGCCTCCCTGACGTTCAATATTGATTAAGCCTGTATTTACCCGAAGCGATGAGCGAAAATTGTTGGACCAGTGATGATCGAGTTTACCTGAAAGCAGTGTGAATCGGTTCTGACCGGGCACTGTTTCATTAATGCCCAATTGCGGGACGTTCAGCAGGTTATCTTTGAGATCAAATATTTGTTCGGCATTTAGATAAAAGAAGGTCTGATCTTTTACAATAGGTCCACCCAGGCCAAAGCCGAACTGGTGACGCCGAAACCCTTCTTTAACCTGGTTGCCGGTCAGGTCGCGCTGGGCAAAACCGGTTTCCCCGTCCAGTGGCTGCCCGGGGCGAACCACGTAAAAGGCTTCCCCCTCCAGCTGATTGCTACCCGATTTGGTAGTAATATTGAATACGCCATTTCCAGATAAGCCGTATTCGGTGGAATAGTTGTTGGTCAGTACCGTCACATTTTGCACAAATCCGGTGGGGATTGGGAATTTTGGCCCGCCCAGGAACTGCTCGTTATTGTCCATGCCATCAATCAAGTAGTTGGTATATATCGAATTGGCCCCATTGATGCTGACGCTCGGCGCCTCGGGGAAAAAACCGGTAGCCGGAACTACATTCGGCAGCCGGTATAAAGCAGTGTTAATATCCCGAGCTTCTATCGGCAGCACATCAATCTCTTCGGCATCCAGTTTAGAGGCCACCTCTGCATCAATGGTATTGATTCGCGTGATGGGAGCTTGAACCGTGATCTCATCCAGTTCAACCGTCTTTTTTGAAGAGAGGACCATGGTTACGCTTCGTGTAGAGTTGGACTGGAGCTGGAGGGGGTCCGTAATCAGACTGTGGTACTGCTGTGATTCCGGGATTGTGACAGTATAACGTCCTGAAGTAGCAAGATTGGTGAAATGGGCTTTACCCTGCCCGTCGGTTACGGCGTTTTCGGTAAAGCCGATTGCTTTGTTCGTTACCGTTAATTCAAGACCCGATATTGGATTCCCATTTTCCTTCTGAATAACGGTTACTTCCAGACCAGCTTGGGCTAGTGTTTTTGCAGTGAATACAAAGAAAAAAAGAAGTGTAAGCAGTGATATACGTTTCATCTTGGTTTATGCCTGATTTAATACCTGGATATGGAGATCCTTTGCAGCGGTAGCCAACGCAGGATTTATGGGGGTTATATTGACGTATTCAGCTCATGAGAGGAGGGGCGCGGAGCGATAGCGAGGAAAATGCCGGTGAGAAGGGCGTTAAATGACGACGGAAATTAGGTTCTGCTTGATCATCAGATAAAATGTGCAGAATCAGGCCTGCCAATACTGAAAGTGAGCTGCTATAATACTTGAATTGATTAACAAAATTGATCAGGGTATTATAATCGTCGATATCAGCAAACGGTTCAAGCAGTGCTACTGAGGTATTTCCCCCGTTCTGCACAAGAATGGTGGTTAAAAGCCGATTCGAATTCCACGGAAGATGTTCAAAAGAGCAGGCTTCAAACGCCTCCCTGCTATAGCCCATTAACCAGGTTCCGCCATCTTCGGCGGGGCCCAATACTATTTGCTTTTGTTCTTCAGTTAAGAGTTGTTCTGCCTCCGTGATATGAGCACTTGTTAGCTCAGGAGTATCATTTCCAACAGCTATTACATATTCATATCCCTCATTGAAAGCTTGGGTAAAAGCGTTGGCAAATTTTTCGCCAAATGATGTGCCTTGCTGAACCTTTTCGCCAAACTCATATACGGGCAACCTCGTTTGGTTGAGCTGCTTTCGAGTATGTTTAATTAGGGAACGGGCAATAGATACATTTTTATCTTCTCTGTTTTTGTCACAGACAAACTGCTTGCTGGCCCCCTCAGCCTCGGCAGAGCGGGAGAAAAATAGTATGGCTACATCACGTTTTTCTGAATGCATTATTGGCGACTAAACGAAATTTAAGACGAACAGTTATATTGGAAGCGCCTACCGATTAAACTAGCCTTTGTGTCATCCTGAACCATTGTGCTAACCTTGATTCAGTATTGTTCCAGGACCTTGCAAAGCAATTCATTTTTTCAATATGGGCACGTGTTGTATAGATCATTTATTGATCTCTTTTTTACGTTTGTCAATTACAGAATTTTTTTGGCCAAATAAGCTGGCCCTAGCCGTTCAAAACCAAGGCCCTGTCTATTCATCAAGAGAGAGGCACTTGAGAGTAGTATGGGATGATTACTATCAAGAATAAGTTCTATATGCCCAATATTTTGTACAGATAACCTGTTGCAACTATAATTAACTTTATTTTTCCTTTTGTTTTTAATTGCGTAATCCGGGCTGAAATATCATGATCACATCAAGCGGTGATGCTTTTACTGTCTTCTTCCCGGCTAAGAGCATAATTGGCGTCCAGCCACCCGGCAATGCCGTCTTCAAAATCATATACGTTAGAATATCCCATCTCTTTAAGGGTCTCTGCCGCCTGGGGAGAGGCTGGGCAATCCGGGCTGGCGCAGTAGACGATAATCTCCTGATCTGTATCGGGGATTACTTGCTTGGCTCTGTCTTCGACTTCTCCGGCAGGTATATTAATAGAACCGGGGATATGTTTAGCCAGGAAACTATCTTTTCCCAGCGTGTTAATGACTACGGTATCATTATCGGAAAGTAATTTTTGATGTACTTGATCAGCTGTTAAGGTATCCATAGCAATAATTTATTTTTATTGTCATTCGATTATTTCGTGTTGACAAATATTGTGTTACGAATCATTTTGATCGCCCAAAAGTCGCTCATAGTCTTCGGTCATCCAGACAAGCTGGGTACCACTGGCAATGAGGGAAGCCACCATGATCGCTTCGGCAACTTCATTTTTGGTGGCTCCCTGCTGTTGGGCGCCTTCGATATGGGCGATAGTGCAGTGCCGACAGCGCCGCGTTTCGGCTACCGCTACGGCCACAAGCTCTTTGGTTTTGCGATCCAGGGCGCTTTCTTCATAGAGTGCATCGTGGAAAGTACGCCACTGGGTGCCCATCTGTTCTGTTTGCTCTTGAAACCAGCGTTTATTGCCAGATCCATTGCCCAGCAAATTCTCGTAATCATCCAGCATCCAGTGCAGTTCGGTACCACTGGAAATCAGGGAGGTAATCATAAGGGCTTCAGCTATTTCTTCTTTTGAGGCCCCTTGTTTTTGGGCTTTTTGGATATGTCCCTTGGTACAATGCGGGCAACGTCCCACCGTCGAGGCGGCCGCTGCAATGAGTTCTTTGCTCTTGAGATCCAGTTCGCCGGACTCGTATACCGAGTCGTGAAACTGTTTCCATTGAGAGGCCATTTCCGGGGCCAGCGATTCAAACCATGATTGTTGCGTGGCTACTGCTTCCATAATGAATTGGAATATTTTGAACTGTAATTAGTTGATTCAAAATCATCCTATTGTTATGTGTTGATGATATGAATGAGGGATTTCTTACGACATTTTCTATACTTTATCCTGCGAGATTCCATCCAACAAAAACCAGCGCAGTCAATGCAAAGCCCATTATTGATCCTCCCAATAATTCCGGAACTGAGTGAATCTTAAGATGATATCGTGCCCATATCATCAGGGGTAACATAACGCTCAGCAGAACTGATCCTGTAATAATGGATAAGTTTTCCGACATATCCATATGGCCAAACAATAGTAAGCAACAGCCGCCCGTCGTCAAAGCAGTGGTATGGATACTGATCTTCCAGGATAAATTGATGATAAATCCGCTCAAAAGTGCGATAACAAAAATCAATATAATTAGATGAATAGTGGGATTGTCAAAAAGGCCGATGATGAAAATACTACCTGTGGCGACGCTCAGCATGGAAAATCCATAAAAAGGGATTCTTGTCTCGCGATCAGGAAAATCCAGAGATTCGTCCGGATGATAAAGTGATATGACTCCTGCCACCGCACCAGGTATCAGGGAGAAAAAAACGATGATGGAGACCAGCAGCAACAGAATTTTAGGATAAGAAAGGTGTAGGGTATTCCCGATTATCGACAACACCAGGGGTGGCAAGATCAATGGATTTGCCAGATCAGAAATGATTCTGGCTACAATAGTAGATTTCTTTTTCCCTGCGATATTTTTCAATGGTTGCGCCATAGGGTAGATTACATTTTTAGCAACCATGCATTGTTACGAAGCCATTTATAAGCCAGATATCCTAGAATTGCCCCGAAGACAACATGTGCTGTATATACAACGGGGATCATGCCCGGCAAATCAGATCCCATAAAACCGACGCCCATAGCATTTACTGCCGGACTGAGTAAAAAGCCGGTACCAATCAGAATCCCATAGATAGCACCGTACCACCACGGTTTATATCCTAGAATGAGGGTATAAATCAACCCAAATGCCGCCCCATTCCAATAATGATAAGTATAACCAAGAATATTGGACCAGGTTGAGGGACCTTTCATGAAGCGGTCGGTCATAAGTACGCCCAACAATTTAGGCAAGTCCCCGGGCATCCAGCCCATTTTAAATCCGATAATCCGAATAATCTCGAGACCGACTGTTCCTATGATGCCTGCAAGTGCTCCGACCCATATTCTGCGGCTTATGATGTTATACTGTTGTTTTTTAGCAAGCAGGAACATTCCCCCAATAATGACAATGCTCGGAATTAATAACCATTTGCTAAAGAAGGGCATGTCCCCATATCCGGCCATTGCAGCCGGATACAGATTGGGGGAAATGCCTGCCATTGCCAAGACTACCAACGCCACGATAATTTTTGAGATCCGTGTATTCATAACGGTAGAGATTGGATATTGACTATTGAATCATGCCGGTCATTTTTTGGAGTTTCTGATCCAGCATCCCGGCGATTTTATCGATTTTCGGATTATTAAAATTTGACAGGGTTTTTGATGGAGGGATATAAGCAACCCATGTCTGTCCGTCGGCATCTTCATAGATGTTAATACGAACGGGAACTACTACGCCTGCACCGGCATCCGCAGAAAAAAGTTTTTTCCCAACTTGGGGGTTACCTACAAAAAGAGTTTGGGAATTTATGGAAATACCGGTCATAGAGAGTACCTGTCCCTGGTTGAGGTTCCCCATAACCATCATCCCATTATTGGAAACCATCTTTTTGAGATTCGAGACTGTTTGCTCGACCGAGCTGGAAGATTTCACCTTAACGATATCACTGTTGCTTTGAGAAAATCCATTCTGAGAACTAAGCCCTATCAAAAGGACTGCTGATAATAGGGCTAATGTAGATTTCAAATATTTATTGGAAGTAATCATAATAGGAGTATTTAATTTTAGTTAGCTTGTTAATTGTAAGACTGTTCATTAAGTCATTCGCGTCTTTGATGGGCTCTTACAGATTCTTCTTACCTCGTTATTTTTATTATGATAGCCAATTCAATTTTTGCGGATTCTTTTAAAAAAATTAGAAAGAAATGAGAGGTTCGTCTCATCATCAATAGCAGGGCTTCAACATTTTTTAAGAAAGCAATTTTGCCTGGCCATAGTTGATAATGATAAATGAGGTTCACAGATGAATACAGTAAAAATACTTTTTGTAGCAATTAGCTTATTAATCGGTCCTATGACAGCTAGTCCAATAGGGGCTCCCCAAAACGAAGAAAAGAAGGATGGGTTAACGTGGTATACCCTTGAAAAGGCGCAACAGTTGGCCAAAAAGAATGATAAAAAAGTACTGATTTTTGCTGAGGCAAGCTGGTGTCCCTATTGCAAGCAAATGAAACGTGAGGTGTTTCCTAAGGCTGACATTCAAAACACCATGGAAAAGTTCTACTATCCGGTGAAAATTGATATAGAGTCTTCCGAGGAAGTGATGTACGATGGCAGGAAAATGACGGAAAAACAATTTAGCAGGGAGATGCGAGTTTCATCTACTCCCACCTTTATTTTTATGCATGCATCAGGCTCTGTAGTAGGTACCCAGCCAGGATATATTGGACATGATGTATATAAAGCACTGCTTACTTACATAGGCACCGACTCGTTTAAAAATGTTGGATTCAAGAAATATTTGGAAGGTACTAAAACAGGAAGTTAACCCTTATTAGTCCCAAAATATTTTATCTATGGAAAAGTGGTATCTGCCGATTACGATATTACCGGGAATTGGACTTTTAATTATTAGCACATCCAATTTAGCCGTCTCTCTAAATAAAGAGATGGAAATACTGTTAGATGAAGCCAGTACTTTTGAACAGCTTTTACACAAAAAACTAAAACAACTGCGTCTGCTAACCCTTAGCCAATCCGGGTTTTATATCAGTACGGCGCTAATGGTATTAAGCGGGTTGGTTTCGGTGATGGTGGATTTCGAGGCGGAGAAGAGTGAGAGTTGGGGATTTATAATTCTGCTGTTGGGAGTCATGCTGTTATTTATCTCGCTTGTAATGTTAATTATTTATTCGGTGAGAGCGGTAAATATCCGACAGGAACACTTTAAGCAGTGTTTAATAGAAGACCAGGAAAATTAGAGAAGGAATAACTGTGACTATGATCGACATTCATGAAGGTATATCGCTGGAATCCATTGACTGGCCGGAGATCCGCAGGGCCACCGAGCAGGTCCATAAAGCTGTTCAATGGATTGGCAGGGTGGAAAATGCCTACCATATCCAAAACAGTTATGATAGTCCATTAAGGATATATTGGGATTCACAGGAAGCATATTTCTATGGGAATACAATCAAAAAACAGGCTATCCGGATCGGTTTTAGGCCAGAAGATTTTCGATGGCTTCTACTCGATAAAGAAGGTGCTGTTATAGACACACTTTCTGGTTTGGGAAGGTCTGATGAAGATGTATGGGCCTGGCTTCAGAGAAGCTTCATTCAGCGAGGTATTCCAACAGATAATTTGCACTATGAGATGCAATACAGCCTGCCCTACAGCCATAGTATTACGAAAACATATACTGTTACGGATAGACAGGCACTAGCTCGGTTTTCGTCGCTACGCACCCTGGGGATACGCATGACAAAAGCTGCATTGCTGTTTTCCCGACCCCAGACAATGAGAGAAAATATTTATACGTGGCTCCATAATTTTGATTCCTGTTCAAATATTTCTCTGTTCCAAAAGGATGAGGAAAAAAATATTGGTGTTGGAATGGCTCTGCCTGATAGCAGCATAGGTGAGTATTATTTATATGTGAGGAATTGGGCCAGGCATGCCGTTTTTAATCCCAATGCCCTTCCCGGGTTGCCTTCGGGTGGATATTGGTTGAGTAAAGATGATTGGAATGGCGCCGTACTGCCATTTAGCAAACTGGGGGAAGATAATGTTCTGCAGTTGGACAAGGGCGTACTTTTTCTGATTGGAGCAATTGAGACCTTGGGTGATTTTTGAGAAGGAATAGCTGGCTGTTTTTTTGTTGATATTTTTTGAATTTGAACGTATTTGTATCAAACTCCATTGTTTCTTTGTGGTTTAATTGTCGAAAACTATTACCCTTATGCCGCGAAAAAAAGAATATGATCCGAGCGAAGTCCTTCAAAAAGCGATGTATGTGTTTTGGCAACATGGATATCGCTCTACCTCCCTTCGCATGTTAGAAAAAGAGCTGGGAATTAATCAATTCTCAATTTATTCCAGCTTTGAAAGCAAGCATAACCTGTTTGTAGAAGTACTGAAGCAATATCGCAAACATATGCGAGAGGGAATTGTTCAAATCCTCATCAATTCGGAAGGGGACCTTGATGATATCGAGCGTTTTTTTAAAGCCTTTATCGAGGCTGTACAAAATGGAGAATCCCCGAATGGGTGTCTGGTGGCAAATACCGCTGCTGAAGTTGGTTCATCGGATAACCAAATTCATAAAGCCCTGAAAGCCTATTTCGATATGATGGAAGAGTCTTTTTACAAACTCTTGAAGAAAAGTCGGTCTAAGGGACAATTGCCCAAGGATTTAGATCTACATAAAAAGGCGAAATATCTCGTAACCTGTACCGAGGGATTGTCCCTTTCCTCCAAGGTCATGGATGAGTCTGACCTTCAATCATTTATATCATCCGTGATGGCTTCGTTGCAGAACTAATTTTTTCTTTTAAAGCTAAGTGAACGCTTAGAAATTGGCTGCTGTTATTTAATCTTATTTCTAAGCAATCGTTTAGTAAACCGAAAATAAATCAAAGAATATTATGAGCACCACAGACTCAATATCGCTCGAACCCGCTACACTAGATAATGCACCTGAGAATTCGAAAGAAATATTAAAAGAAGCGAAAGGAAATCTTGGGTTTATTCCGAACATGTACAAATATATGGCTCAAAACCCTGCGCTTTTGGATTCATACTACCATGCGTATAACTCTTTTCGAGAACAAGCAGGGTTTTCTCCACAAGAACAAGAGGTGATTTTGTTATCCATAAGCTATGAAAATGGGTGCCACTACTGCATGGCTGCTCATAGCTTTTTAGCAGAAAATGCTTCCAATGTGCCGGAAGATGTAACCAGCGCAATACGCAAAGGTGAACTTGTGCCGGACACCAAATTGGCAGCTTTAAGCAAATTTGTCCGCACTATGGTAGTGAACCGTGGTGAGGTTTCAGATGAAGAGTTGGCCAACTTTCTGGATGCCGGCTACGAGGAAAAACACATTCTTGGCGTTATTACGGCTATCGGGGTAAAAACATTGTCGAACTATATGAATCATATTACCCAGACGCCTGTCGATGAAGTATTTTCGAATCACGCGTGGAGCAAATAACCCGCCGTTTAGTCAAGGCCCCGGATAATATCCGGGGCTTTATTAAAAAGGAAGAATAAATGGTGCCAAAACAGTTTATTTTAGTTTTTACTGAATACGCCTGAGGTAATAGTTGATACAGAAAGTACTTGAAATTTCGTAAGAAAGAATGGTTAGAAAGCGTCTACTTAAACTAATCATTTAACTTTAAAATATATCAGCTGATATCATGGAGTTAGCAGATAAAAAAATCCTAATTACCGGGGGGAGTGCCGGCATAGGCAAGGCGATTATTAAAGAGCTTTCGAACTACGGCGTCAAGAATATCGCCGTGATGGGAAGAACGGCAGAGAAACTGGACACCCTGGAAGAACAATGGCCCTCAATACAATTTATTAAAATCCATGGCGATATCTCACGCTTGGAAGATGTGAAAATGGCTGCTAAAACTGTGCAAGATGAATGGGGAGGTCTGGACATCCTGGTCAACAACGCAGGTGCGGTAAGTGCCGGACTGCTGGAGGAGATCAGTGATGAAGATATTATCGACCAAGTGAATATAAACGTGACCGGGTTGATCCTGTTGACAAAATACTTGCTTCCCCTGCTTAAGGAAAGTTCAGAGGGAGCGCTTGTTAATGTTTCCTCCGGGTTGGGATATATTGCCATGCCGTTTTATAGCGTATATGCGGCTACAAAAGCTGCGGTCAGACATTTTTCGGAAGCCATGCGAAGAGAGCTGGCCGATTACCCGATTCACGTGATGACTATTTATCCGACGGCCACCGACACCGATATGATGAAGACAGCCAAAGTTGATGAAATGGACACACCTGATAAAGTTGCCCGCGCTTCCGTTGAAGGATTGGTTAATGAAGAATTAGAAGTGATATTAGGTGGAGAAAAACAAAGGCATATGGTTAAAACCAATCTCGAAGAACCAGCAAAAGTCGATAAGAAAGTACAAGAACAATTCGAATCATTACGCAAGCGGGCCGAGCACCACCGTTCCATGTAGTTGATTGTATCCGACTTACTACGCTCCAATGGCAAGATCTTCTAACTATTTTCCGAATGAATTTTAACGATAATTTCTGACTACATTTCAATAGTAACTAACAACTAAATCTTAAACCAATGAACAAACTCGCCATTCTTACGGCATTTTTAACGGGCTTATTGCTTCTAACAGCAGCATGTTCGTCTGATAAATCAGATGGGACTGAAAAAAAACAACCAGCAGAAGCTAAAACGACTTTGCAGGAAGCTCCCAATTTTCAGGTTACTACTATTGAAGGCGATACCGTAAGTCTGCAGGAATCTTTGAACGAAAATAAGCCGATGGTCGTCTATTTTACAGCGTCGTGGTGCCCGATCTGTGCTAAAAATTGGCCTGTTCTTTCAAAAGTCTATCCCGACTACAAAGATAAACTGAACTTAATTGCCATTAGCATTGATCCGACTGACACCAGAGAGGTGATGACTAAATTGGCCAAAGAGAAGGGATTTATGTTTCCGCTCACTTGGGGACATCCACAGATTATGATAGATTTCGGAGTGGAAAGTCAGGCCACCACGGTAGGAATCAACCGCCAGGGAAACATCATATTCCAGAAAAATAAAACGGTTCTCAGCGAAAAAGAGTATCGCAACCTTTTTGATCAACTTGTGAGCTAGTACCCTATGGAATTTGTCTCTTTTTCTTTTTTGCAGGGAGTACTCGCTTTTTTGGCTCCTTGTGCTGTTGCCTTGCTTCCCGGTTACATCGTGGCCTTTATCTCCCGGAATTCCCAGGGAGATCCTACGCTGCTAAGACGGTTGTACCGTGGTCTGAAACTGGCTCTGCTGAGCGTACTTGGCATTCTCTTAGTCTATTCAATTGCCGGCGGGATGATCATTGTGGCCAGCCAGGTACTGAAAGACTATATGAAATGGGTTACGATCGTGATGGGCACCGTATTGATCATTCTTGGGATCCTGATGATTATGGGCAAAAACGTTTCTTTTTCCTTGAATATAAATAGTGCTACCCAGCAAACAGAAGCCGTGGAAGCTTTTGTCTTTGGCGTTGCCTATGCCATCGGAGCGCTAGGTTGCCTGTTTCCCCTGTTTTTGGTGGTTGCCACGCAGGCGTTGGCTGCACCCACGGTTTGGCAGGGCGCTTCCTATATCGGGGCTTATTTTATTGGACTGAGTGGAATGATGGTTGCCACCATTTTACTGTCAACGTTTGCAAAAAATTTGTTGATGGAATACCTGCGAAAGATTTTACCCTATATGGAACGAGTGACCGGCGGCTTGTTAATTATTGCCGGCAGCTATGTTATTTATTATCAGATGGCTCTGTTTTAATCCGGGCAAATCCGGGATGATGACAGTTAAGATTTACATTTATTACATCATCAATTAACTAAACTACGCCAGAATAATAACTAAGACCGTATAAATGAATCAATTAAACAAGCTTTCGGGTATCGCACAATGGTTTCACTGGCGACCATCTTCATTTATCTCGGATTCCCAAAATAGTGAGGGCAGATTTATTAATTCAGACCTGCTTCTTTGTGCGCTCACGATTTTTGAGATATTATGGAAGATCATGTCCAACTGTGGATCAGCAAAGAGTGTTAAAAAATATTGTCAGGATTACTAATCTGCTTGTAATTGAAGTACAGATCGATCAATTGAGTATTTGAACCTTGAATGCATAGTATTCTCTTTATTAAAGAGTTGGCAAATATCATTGATAAAAATTATGAATAAAATCTTAAGACCTAACTTTCTGAGAGGTATTTACTGTTCAAAAGTCAACATTGATTCCTAGAGTTACCGTATTTGCGGTAATCGAAGGAGTTACCTCGATATTGTTCGACTGCATTCCGATATGTCTTTTCGATAGTTGATAGGCTATCGAAAATCCAATGGCTGATCCTGTAACTACATCACTCAACCAATGTTTACCCCTGGCCACCCGTGCTATAGCGGTAGCTGTGGGGATCGCCATCATAGAATACGTAATAACATTGGGATAATACATCACCCAGGGAGTGAGCAATGCGAAGGCAATACCTGAATGCCCGGATGGAAATGAATTGTCATCGCCGCCTTCCATTGGGTCAAATTGGTAAGCCCCTTCCTGTTCGTAAGGTCGCTCTCTCCCAAATATGAATTTCACCGTTCTGTTGGTAATTGTAGTTAATAGCAATGCCTGTAAAGAAGTGAATGCGGCATTTTGAAATTTCGTGTTGTTGGTTAGCAACGAGGTTGCAAATATTCCTGCAGAAACCGGGAAAATGATATTCTTATTACCCCACTCGTTGGCAAAACCTAAAACCTTAGAGTGCCCATACCCTTCCATCATATATCTGCTGGCTGACTCGTCGGCCAAGCTTAACGTGGCTACTGCAACTCCAAAAGAACCAACAGTTAAGAAATGCCTCGCTTCAAGATTCTGACCTACTGATGTAATATCGTTCTTAAGCCATATGAGAAAACGTTCCTGGTCTTGTTGGGCCTTAGTCTCTGCACAAGTGAAGAAAATAATAAAGACAAGAATGGATAGTTTTATTTTGTAGCTCATTGCCGTAAATCAGCTTATTAGTAGGTGTTCCAGAAGTTTAAGAAATTTTCGATACCCATAGTCGATTCCGAAGCTATTTGATATGACAATGGAATAGCCAATTGCCAAACCAGGTCCCAGAGTGTTGGAACCATATTCTTCTTTCTGAAAGTGAATTGGAGATTAAAGTAATAATAAATACTAACCATATAGTTTAAACTATATCGTGAATAATTCCTGGATCAATGGGTTTATCTGTTTTGCAGGTTACAAGTCGTAATGTCTGTGAAACTCCCAACCACTCAAACAACAGGTTAGTAAAACTCAATTATAACATGGAGGCCAACTGCTCCAAATCCGGTACGACAAAGGCTGGGTTAGTTGACAGCGGATACAGGTTTTGTCCGGGACGGTCCAGAAAGGCCGCTTTCATTTCAGCTGCCATGGCGCCTGCCACATCCCAGCCGTGAGCGGCGACAAACAGGCAATCGCCGGGAGCAACCCCGAGTTGCCGGGCGGCCCACCGGTACACATGCCGGTCTGGTTTGTAGATGCCGATATCGTCTATGCTCAGCTGAAGTTCGAAATGCTTATCAATGCCGGCGTTGCTCAACTGGGCCTCCATTCCATCCCTTGGAGAATTGGTCAAGACGGCCAGCCGGTATCCTTTTTCGTTTAGGTGTTCAAGAGCAGGAGGAACATCGGGATGGGGAGGGATTCTGCGTATCGGAGCTAATGCATTATGGGCCCGATCCATATCCATGTCAATATTTCGATTTTTCGCCAGCATCATTAAAGCAGCAGCTCCAATATCACTAAAATTGCGGTAGTTGTCGCTGGCATTGGCCACCAGCGAATAATGGAGCATGGTTTCGAACCATAGCGATACGATTTCTTCTCCTCCCTGTAATATGTCGCCCACTGATTTACGGACTTCACTAAGATCGAGCAGGGTTTCATTCAGATCAAAGATAAGGGCTTTGGGACGATTGGAGTTGTCTTTCGACATATTTTGCTTACTTGTTTGAGGTTTCTACTGTATTGTTGGCCTTAAGTATTCGGGTTTTGATAATTTTTCCCTTTTGGTTCCTGAATTCAACGCGTTTAGTACGATCACTAAAATAATGAATAACAATAAATCCTTTGCCGTGATAGGTAAAACAACCTCTAGAACACTCTTTAACAAATGTAGGTTCAGATGCCGATCCACTCACCAATTGGTATTGTTGGTGAGAACCATTTGTAAAAGGAATGTACTGCAGGCTGTGTTCGTGCCCAGAAGCATAGATTAATCCAGGTTTGCCTTCCATGCTTTTCAGGAGATCTTTTTTTAAGTCGTCGTAGCCGGTAATATCCTGTGGATAGCCCCAGAGGTTACGATATGCTATATATATTGAACCCAGTACGGGCGGGAGAAAATGCGTGGAAATTGGAAATTTTCCACCATGCCTGCCATAAGAAAAAAGCGGGTGGTGGCCTGCCAGGAGAACCTCGTCACCGGCGGATTGGTCGATCATCCTTTCCAGGTCGGTTACTATGTTCTTTTTCTGCTCTTCTTCTGATTCTGCTCGTAATGGTTTCTCATGCGGATGCAGCCACCACTGGGTATCGAGCACAATGAGTTGAATATCATAGGTCAAAGTTGGATAGTCACGATGATTGGCCAATGAAAGCAATACCGGCCCCGGGTAGCCACTATTGGGTAAAAATGTGTTTCCCCTGTCAAGGTATGATTCAATAAACTGTTCCTCACGCCGAATACGTTTCAATCCATTAGATCCCGATGAACCCCAGTCATGATTTCCCGGAATAAAGACCACTCGGCCGGGATAGTCTTCAACAGTTTTAAGCTGTGCCAACAGATGGTTTTCGGCTTGTTCTCTGGATTGGGTCTTCCCGGGCGGCAACCCGTTGGGGTAAACATTATCACCCAAGAAGATTACTGCGCTGTGTTTGCCAGAGTGCAATAGCTGCCTGTTGAGAGTTTTCAATACCGGTTCCTGCGGATCATGGCTTGCCGCACCGCCATCCCCTATCAGATATACCGAGTAAACCGGCTCTGCAGTCTTTTCATCTGTGGAATGGTCCTGCCGGTTTATGGTTGAACTGGCACAACCTGCAAAGGCAAGGAGCACCAGCAGCCAGCAGTAGGTACTAAATCTTTGAGAATGAGGATAGTTCATGTTGTTGAGATATCTCTTTAGACGATAGCATCCGAGAGTTCAGTGAGCTTACGTATGCGTTTCACAAAATATTTCAGTAATCCCTGGGTCAAGTGCACACGTTCCTCCAGCAAATCGTAAAAATCCATGCGGTTGATGGTTAAAAAGTGACTTTCTTCTGTGCAGGTAGCGGCCATCAACCGTTCTTCGCCGTCAAAAAAACCCCAAACCCCGATTGCTTCTGAATCGGTGACCTCTTTTCTAAGCATGTCATTACGGGTAAGTTGAACCCTGCCATCAATAAGTAGATACAAAGATTGAGATCGTTCACCCTCTTCAAACAGAATTTGCTGCTTATTTGCCACAAAGCTTTTCGTGATTCCGGCAAGATGTGCCAGCTGCTCGGAAGGGATATCATTAAAAAGCTCGATGCCCTGTAAGAAAATTACCTGTTCTATAGTGGTGTCCATGGTGTCTGGTTATGATTGATTAGCATTTCTATTTGATACCAGTTCTGCTGTTTCCCGGATGAGCTGTATTGAGGATTGGGTGGCCTGCTGAACTTTTTCTTGCAGTACTTGGGGACATGTCTGTGATACGCTGTAAATAGCACAGACCTTCAGCCAAATATCTTCACCTTCAATCAACTGTGATAACTCTTGGGCATAACTTGTTTCAGGTAGATCAAAAAGGGCCTGCCCTCTTTCAAGCCTTTCGGCTTGATTGCGATCATCTACCAGAGGCACGACCAGTCTGCGTTCCTGCTCCTGCAAAATATTATCTAAAAATTCAACGGCGGCAGAACGCTTGTCCGATGAGATACTTTGAAGAGTTAGATAGGTGCCATACATGTCTTGGGAATCATAAATGAGCCCCAAAAGTCGGAATATACGTTCCGTAGCCTGCCCCATCTTTTCATCCAACGCCTGTTTTAGAATCTGATTGGGGTTGTTCTCGGGCAGTACCAGTTTTACTTTCAACAGCTCATAAAAGCTTTTTGTCTCTGTTTCAATGGTTCCGCCTATTACTGTCCGATCCAATGCCAGTACAGGGCGTTGTCTAATTACTTTGTTCAGGGCTTTAATAACGTGATATCGCAGGGTCGGACGCTCAACGGCAAGCATATCCTGCAGATGATCTACTGCTGACTGTTCGGGTAGATAGGAAAAAATACCGGGTATACTTTTGCGGATTTCTGCAGCCAGATCTTGATTAAAGAAACGATCTTTATACAAAATCAAATAATCTGATCCGAATCCGGCCAGTGCTTTTCTGATCTGAATTCTGAATGTGCTATTCTTTAGCTTTTGGATCAGTATCGGTATAAAACGGTCATTTTGCAGACGTCCCATGCTGGCTATCGTTTTTCGGACAACGGATGGATGTTCATCCTGTAGCAGTCTGGTAAGATATTTTTGTGATATATTATCTTTGTCGTCATTGATATATCCCAGCGCATCAGCAATTTGCGCCTTAATAACGACCGCATCTTTTCCAGTTTTATCTAGCAGCTCATCGAAAAATTTCTGGTCAACCAGGTCTGTGGCTTTTCCACCATGCTTGCTGGCACAGCCGAAGGCAGCTGATTTTAACTTGTAATCATCTTGTGCCAGGTAAGATTTTATAACTGAGGTTGGATCTTTACTTGTATGTTGGCAGAGGTAATAGATGGTTTCCAGTCGGATTTCAGGGTCTTCATCAACCAGCAGATCTGAAATTTCCTCCACAAAATTTGTGCCTTGAACACCCTGCAACAGCTTAAGCGTTTGTAGTTTTATTTCTCGATTCTGGTGATTAAGAAGTGGCCTCAAATCCTTTGCAATTTTGTCTGTGTTGCTATTTTCCAACAGGTGAAGGGTATGTAACACTTGATTGTCATTGTTGCTGTTCAAAGCTTCTTGTATTACCGAATAGGTGGTAGATTCATTTAGGTTGAGCGCCATACTGTCGGTTCCGATAAGCTGTTTCTGGACAGCATTCCGAAATTTTTCTACATATCCTTTTTTGGCGCGTATGCCGAGAAAAATCCACGCTGCCAGCAGAGTGATAACCACCCAGGTAATCAGGCCAACAGACCAATTCAAAACAAATATAAACCCCATGAGCAATAAACCACCGATTCCCCTCGAAAAACGATCCACAAAGATATCGATAAAAACCTTGGTTTGTTCCTTGGTATGCTGCGAAAGAGGCAAAAACAATAGTTCCCGCCCGGTTTTATCGATGGAGTAGCGGGTGGCTCCATCGAAACCATTCAAGACAACAACAGATGCGAGAACCGGTTCTACTGCCATTAATACAGCCCCGATCATCATGCTGGCAGGCCTGAAAAGTACAGCTCCCGAAAGGCCCAGCTTTTTGATAATTTGTGTGGATAATAATACCTGAATGCCCAGCGAAGCCAGGCTGATACCCGCATAAAACCTGCCCAAAAAAGAGGTCAGGTTGGTTGTTTCCGGATATACGTCAAATGCTATAGCTTTAAATTGGTAGTCTGTAAATGTGGTGGCTATCATCGCAAGACCGATCATGAGAGCCACTGTCAATTGATAACGCGATTGTACGACTTTCAAAGCAGCCTTTAATGTAGAGCTGTTTGCACCTTCGGAATCAGGCTTATGCTCATCATTTTGAGGGGATACATCGGTTGAAATAAAATATAATATGGATATGGCCAGGATTAGTAGCACAATACAAACATACAGCAGGTTTTCCGTTGACAGCCCCAGCCATGAAACGGTCAGGCTGGAGGCTTCACTGCCGGCGATGGCACCCAGTATGGCCCCGAGAGTGAGAAAAGAAAAAACCCGTTTTGCTTGTGCCGCTTTAAATACCGCATTGGCCAACAGCCAGAACAGGGAAATGACCAATATCCCAAAAATTCCAACCCAGACATAGAAGGCCATAAATACCCATTCTGCCTGAAGGTGGAACAGCCACCGGAGCACTAACAAATTTATTGCAAGAAAGCCGAGTGACCACATGAGTACGTATCGGACCGCATAGCGACTCATGACACTCGTTAAAAACTGTGTGACGGGTATTGAAACAACAGCCAGCAAAATATAAACGAAGGGCAATTCAAGTGGACCGTTTTCGGTAAGGAACAGACTGTCGCGAGCGGGCTTCAAAAAATACAGGACTACCATCAGGATAAAATGTAGCCCAAACATCAAAAGTACGGATCGCCATTCATTCTTTCGAATGTCGTAAAATATGGAAATCAGTTTCTTCAAGCCCATAATCGTTTATACAGGTAGTTCTTCAACATTCGCTTTTTTATCAAATTCACGACCGGCGTAACGCACAGTCATGATCCAAAAAATGAGAATGATCAGACAGGCTATGGATAGCCATCGCACGTGTTCCAGCCCTACCCAGGCCGCAACCCCCAGGTTGAGCACGACGGCCAGTACTTTGGCAAATCGCTGTACAAACATATCGATGAAAGCTTTGGCCTTGTACTTGGTATCCTGATCAGTGGGCGTGTACAGCGCTTCCTTGGCTGATTGGTTAATGGAATAATTCAGGCTGTTATCACTGGCCGACATGATGGTTACAAAAAGCAGGCTGGGAACCACAAGAAAGCCCACCGAGCCGAGCGTAATGGCAATGGGCAAAAACAGCAGGGCGATACCTACGCCGTATCGTTTCATTATAAAACTGGTCAGGAATAGCTGTACCACCAGAGAGACGATACTGGTGATTTGACCCACCAGACCAAAATAGGCATCTTTTTCCAGATCGCCGCTGATGCTTGAAGCGATGGTAGCTGAAAGCTGAAAATCCACGATGTTGGATATCATTTCGTAGAGTGCAATGATGCCTACTATAGCCAACAGGTATTTGGATTTGAAAACAATATCCGCCCCTTCGAAAATAGCATTGCAGCGTTTTCCTTTGGCACAGGGTTTTTGGGTTGTTTGTTCTGTGGATTTTGTCCGGCTGTTAACAATGTAGCCGATAACAATCATTATCCCGAGAGGAATTAGGCTAAGATACAGCAAGGTTGGCCGCCCCAGATTACTGACATAGCCTGCCACTACCGAGGATCCGACAATCCCCCCTATAATTCCTCCCAATCCAACAACGCCGTATGTTCTCTTAGCCTGATCAGAGGTGAAAATATCGTTTGAATACGCCCAGAAAAAGGTGACCATCGCAGAGTTGAACATATCGCCCAAAACATAAAAAGACCAGCTCGTGGGAGCACCGGGACTACGCATCAGACCTGCAAAAAGAATGAACAACCCGGCAAAAAATAGATTGAGCACCAGGTTCAGGTGCTGCCGCTTGAGCTTTCGGGCCAGAAGGGTAAAACCGACTACCATGGCATAAACCACCACCATATTGACTACCTTTGCCAGTTGCTCTACTTCAGCTCCCGCTAAACTCGTACCCAATAATTGCAGAGGGTTCTCCTGATAATAGTTTACCAACAATCCACGTTTTAATGGTTTTAAGACCCAGAAGGTGGCAATAACCATAAAGAAAAACAGAGACATCAATAGTACGTTGGGCCACTCCTTCTTTTTAATATCAAAGAAGTGTTTACGGATATTTTCGATAATTCCGCTTTCAACCATAGCGTTGTTGATTTATTCTTCTCGTTTAATGCCGACTAATCGAGGTCCTGTCTGCTCCAGAGCGATATATACCAAAGTGCTTTTTTCTGAAACATCGGGATTGGTTCTGCGTGTTATAATTTCATATTTGAGCACGTCGGTTCGTCCCCCGGTCGTTAGCTGGGGAATGGTTGATTTATCGAATGAAATGACCGGTTCTTCAGTCTTTTGCTCCTGTTGTAGGGTTTTGCCGTCCACAACAGAGATCTCATACTCGTAATGCGTTTGTTCGGGATCGAAGAGTCCGCCCGTAACCCCCAGATCCTTGAATGCAAGCATAATCTGGTCTCCGGTGTCCGTCACGCTAAACTTGTCAACAGGATTGATGCGACTGAACCAGTAACGGCCGATTTGGTCCCTGCGTTTTATAAGAACGGCGATTATATACTCCTCGGCTTTAGGATTTGTAAGTTGTCCGGTTTCCACAATGGCACGGATATCCTCATCGCTGAAGCTCATTACCTGTTTGGCAGCCCAGAAGGCGTCTCGCAGTGTCATGTTTTCATAGGCCGGCAGCGGATGGGCTGATACCCATTGGCCCGGCTTAAAGATATCCTCTTGGAAATAACCTACCGAGGGAAAAGGAATATGCTTTTTTAGCTCAACCGTCTCCCAAGAGTTTACATTAAATCCCAGGGAAACGGCATTCAATGTCATATAGCGCGGATCAATCAGGTAGGCCTGTCCATATATTGGTTCATGAACACCGGCAGCGTTAGCTCCGAGCGTGTTACCGAAATCCTGTACCAGATGCTTGATGTAGCCTCCGTCGGTATATACAGACATGGTATTGGCGTCACGCCGATCGGTATCGTTAACCCATGAGCTGATTACTCGCATGCCCCGCAACTCCCGGCGATGCTCGTGGGCAACCCGGTCATTGGGATCATCAGTACGCGTACCTTCAAAACCCCAGGAGCCAACGGGTATGCCATCTACAAATTTGCTGGCCAGGGCGCGTATCTTCCCCTCCTTGTTTCGTGTTTTCCCTGCAATGATATTGCGATAGTCGGCCTTGGTCATTGGCCGTTTCTTTCCCTTATCAATTACCATCACATCGTCACCAACAGTTACCTGGTCGGGATCAAAATAAGTAATCGTCGCTTGTGGTACATTGTAGCCGGCGGCATAGAATATTTTAGTGCTGATGACTTCTGCCGAAGTGGTTAGTTCGGGATACCGTGGTCCGTCAAATTTGATCAGAAAACGGTTTCCGGAGGCATCCTCAATGAAGAATCCGGGATTCGCCCCCTCCAGTTTGGCAGAAAAAATAGTCCAGTTAGCCGAGGTGTCTGGTGCTACTGTATTGGGGCCTTGTGCCAGTTCTTCAGGTGTCATGGGATTATAGTAATGCCGGTTGTTGTACCAGCTCGATTCGGGAGGTTCGTCCAGTCGATTAATATTATCTGCCTGCTTGGCATTGGTTACTCCAACAGTACGCCCTGCCGCGCGAAAAACCTTATTCAGGTCGAGTGGCTTTTCGAGCTGGTGAAAGATCGTGTTGTCAATACGATCCCAGTACTGGTAAGACTCATTTTCGGGTGGCTGGGGAATATCAGTCGTATCCGGATCGAAGGTTTTAATAGGTCCCAGCGCGTAGGGTTTGGTAGTACGGCATCCCATTTGTCCCAAAAGAAGGACCATGAGTACTAGTTTGAATCTTATATTTGTTGAATGAAAGGAGATCACAAAGTAATCTTTAAAAATTGGGATTTATGTTTAGAATCACGCGGGAAGATTCCTTGCTGAAGGCAAATTCTGAACGAAACGCAAAACCCTTGGTGGAAATAAGGTGAAATCCGAACCCATAGCTGGTATGGAAATCATCAAGACCGATTTTGGTATAGTCGCTGAATACCTGACCCTCGTCTACAAAAAGGACAATATCCGCAAAATTCCAGAGAGGATAACGATACTCCAGTGTTATTAGCAGGGAACCGTCGTCTCTGAACCGGTCGGTGGAGAATCCCCGCAGGTCATAGGAACTGCCGAGGCTGGGATAATCGAAAAATGGTATCCTCCGGTCCCCCAACGTAGTAGTTTGATGAAGCTGTGTTTTAAGTCCCAGCCGTCGCGTATCCGGCAGAAAGGGAAAGGGTAAAAACTGGTGCCATTCCAGCATGTAGGTTAGATAGTGAAACTGGTCGTCGGTCAGCGAGTGGTTCCAGTTAAGCCCCAAGATATAGCGCCCACCCCGAATGCTTCTGGGTGATTGGTCAACGAAGTCAAAACGCAGGGAGCTGTCGAGTCCGAGCAGTGCGGTTGTTCCTCGCAGTGGTTCGCGAACTAACGGAAGGGTACTCTCTCGTACCGCTTCACTAATGCCAATATCAAAGTTTCTATACCGGCCTGACAAGGTGAGTGTTGCAACCGGACTGATCCGGTGCTGAAATTCAATAAGCCCTTCTAGTTCTTCAGTAGCATAGAGCTGCTCATTCACTAGCTCCGAACTATTCCCTCCATATAGCGATTTAACGGGATCGTTGGAATAGCTGGCATCGAACGCTAATTGGCTCTTCTCAGAAAAGAATTTGGGAATGGTATATTCAAAATTAAAATCGTTGTATTCTTCGGATCCAAACAGGGCCTCTATGCGGGCCCTGTGGTTGTATTTTGTAATTTTTTTATGGTACAACAGCAAGCCATAGGCAGTACCAACATCGCCTCCCAGTTCAATTAGTGGAAAGACGCCGTAGGGCGCTCGCTCTCCCTGTAACAGCTGGGGAAGTTCTCTTTCCGCCCATTTTACGCCCCAGCCCAGAGGGCGAGAGGTCCAGTGCAGAAGGAAGGAAGGAAGTGCCAGGAGATATTCGCCAACTGATTGTTCTGATGTATAGGGTACCGAGTTGGGATCGATATTTTCGGTAGTTGGTTCCTCTGGTTTCGATGGTCGCTCTCGACTACCTTGACTATATGCCTCGGCAACCGGTAAGAAAAGAAGAAAACTGATCAATCCTATAATTATCCAATTCCACGAATAGCGTGATTCCATGTATTGAGGATCCCGGTTAAAGAAAGATTATTCCATTTATTACTTGTTTAGAGGAGGAGAAAGGCCATAATCTTACGAATATTATGAAATCCGGCCTGGAATTGACCAGGATATAGGAATTCCGAAAGATTTATGGCACTTGCCACGTCAAAGTATTTAACCTTAATTAAATCTGCGAGGAACTATGCAAAAAGTAAAAGTAAACGGGACCATCAATGCATCGGCTGATGAGGTATGGAAATTAGTAGCCGATTTTGGTGGATTGGATCAATTTGTGGAAGCCATAACCAATTGTAGTATCGAAGGGAATGGAATTGGAGCCATAAGAACATTGACCTTGCAGGATGGGGGAAAAGTTAAGGAAAAGTTGGAAAGCCTGGATGGTGAGAATCGGGTTCTGACTTATTCTATTGTAGAATCGCCTATGCCTATTGAGAATTATACTGGTGCTATGGAGGTTAAACCGATCGATGATGGACAATCAGAGTTTACATGGTCATCAACATTTGAAGCGGCTGAAGGCACCGAAGATGATATGAAAGAAGCCCTGGAAGGTCTCTATTCGCTGGGTTTTGAAGGCCTGAAGAGCACGTTGTAGTATCTTTGTTATTTTTAGAGATAGAATGTTGAAGGTTACAGGTTAACTGTTTCCATCTGTAACCTTTAACGTAATAACAGGGAGCTACAATTTTTCATTGATTTTTATTCTCTCTTCCGGCGTACCGGTTTCAATAGGGTTATCTGGATCATTGCACCATTCAAACCACCCGCCATCATAGACGGATATATTGGGCCAGTCCATGAACCAGGCATTCCAAAACGCCTCGCTGCCCCGCCAGCCGGTCCCGCAATAGAAGGCGATGTGCTTGTCCGGGGTGATACCACCGTCTTTCCATGCCGCTTCGACTTCGTGGTATTCCCGCATGGTGTGATCAAAATTGCGATAATTTTCCATGTGATAGGCATCACTACCACAATTACCGAACACGGCCCCGGGAATCCGACCCTTCTGTTCGATATAGTGATATCCACTGCGGGTGCCGATAAACTCTTCCCAGCTTCGTATACTCACCAGCTCGCCCCGGTCTGAGGCAAGTAGCTTTTTGGCCTCCGGCGTGTCAATCATGTATTCGGGATGAGCGGGGATATCAATTCCGAAATTATCAATGGGTTTGGGTTCATTGGGTTCAGTTGAAAGCTCAAAACCTTCGGTTTTCCAACTGGTAATGCCCCCGTTCAATATTCTAATATCTTCTACCCCGGCATAGAGCATAATGGCGGCACACCGCAGGGCGCCCAGGTGCCCGGCACTTTTTCCGGGGAATTTCTCTTCATTATAGACCGGGGCAGAAAACCGGCCGTAGATCACAACCGTTGTATCGTGATGAATACCCAGGTTTTGAAGGGTTTCCCTCAGCTCTTCGGGCGACCGCCGGTTCCAGGTTTCGGTTGATTCCAGACTGTTGGTATCCACCGGTATGGCACCCGGAATATGTCCCTTTTCGTAATCTTCGATATGGTCGTAGTGGGAATGGCAAATAACATAATCATCCCCATTAAAGTGAGGCGGCTGTTTGTCGTTAACCAGTTGTTTTACCCATTGGGGATACACCAGGTGTTGGTATCGAGGCAGATTATCCAGCGGCAGATCCGCATTGGCTGACCATCCATCAACAAAATCATTATAGGTCATGACCTCCTGGAAGCCAAGCTCATCTAATTTTTGAGCCATCTGCAAACTTGCATCACTGTTGTAGCCATATACAACAACTGACTTTTCTTTGCTGAGGGTTTTCTCTTCCAGCACTTCCACCCAATCCATATACTGAGTCCACTGCAGGGGAATGCTTTTAGCTCCGGGGATATGTCCACCGCGCTGTTCTCCCTGTAGCGTCCACCCGTTGTATGCGGCGATCGGTCGAACATCGATGATAATAGAATCGGGATGATCTAGCTTTTGGAAAAGAGTAGTGGTCGAAAGTTCTTCAAATGATGACATGAGTGTAAAGTTAAGGTCGATTTAGATTATAATCAGTGTTGTACCAGGTATTGTACCGAAAAGTAGTTATTGGGATCTGTCCATACTTGTTCTACCGAGAACCAAGGTTGGACCAGTTCTCTGAACTCTTTCAGTGTATATTTGTAAGAATTTTCAGTATGAATAGATTCGCCCTCATCTAAAATAAATGTTTCACCTGCAACGGATACTTCATGCTCTTTCTCAGCTACCAGATGCATTTCTATACGTCCTTTCTGTTCGTTATAAAACGCTTTATGCCGGTAGTTTTCAAGATCAAAGTTGGCATCCAACTCCCGGTTTATATGTCGAAGGATGTTCTTATTGAATGCGGCAGTAACACCTTTCTCGTCGTTATAGGCAGCTTCCAGGACGTCTATTTCTTTTTTAAGATCCACACCGATGAGCATACCGCCACCCGGATTTAGCGTTTTAGAAAGAATCCCCAAAAACCGGCGTGCCCGGTCGGGACAAAAATTTCCTATCGTGGAGCCGGGATAAAACATAACAGTCCGGCTGAATGGGGTGTTGATCTCCGGCAATTCAAACGGTCGGGTATAATCAGTACAAACAGGATTAACGGTAAGATCTGGGTATTCGAGATTAAGCTGTTTAACGACGTCGGCCAGAAATTTTTGCGAAATTTCTATGGGTACATAGGCAGCAATACTTGGCAGGTGATCCAGCAACAGACGGGTTTTATAGCTGCTCCCACTTCCCAGCTCTACAAGGGCCACGTTGCTGCCGATCGTGCTAATGATATCCGGCATATTGGCTCGCATGATCTTAATCTCAGTTCGGGTGGGATAATACTCCTCCAGCCGGGTAATCTGTTCAAAGAGTTGGGAACCCCGTTCATCGTAGAAATATTTACTGGGAAGTGATTTTTGTGCTCCGCTAAGCCCCGTCAGTACTTCATCTTGTATTGTCGATGAAGCAATTTCTGAATGATGATTCATAGAAGCAGTTGTCAATTTAATGTTGATATGTTCGGTCGGCCGGTAAAGTTAAAGCCACAGATCCACACAGATATTCTTGTAATCCGTGTAAATCTGTGGCGATATAACTCAGCTTATCGGTGTTCAGGATTGGGATGGTCAAATCGGCAGCCAGCTTCCCATTCGGACCGCTGATTTCCGTGGGCGGGTATGCCACCGGCTTGATCGAGCATCAGTGCCATATGCATCAGGTTCCAGGTCATAAAGGTGGTATTGCGCTGGGTAAACTCGTTATCAAAACCCACGGGTCCGTTTTCTCCTTCATCACCATAGCTGGGGCCGGGGCCTGCTTCCCCGATCCAACCGGCATCGGCTTGCGGGGGGATTACATAGCCCAAGTGCTGCAGCCCATAGAGAATACTCATCGAGCAGTGTTTGATGCCGTCTTCATTGCCGGTGATCAGGCAGCCGCCAACACGTCCGTAGTAGGCGTACTGTCCCTCGTCGTTAAGGTTACCGGAATACCCGTACAGCCGTTCAATGACTTTGGTGGCCACCGACGATTTTTCACCCAGCCAGATGGGAGAACCTATGATTAAGATATTTGCGTCCATCACCTTCTGCTGGATTTCAGGCCAGTCGTCGCTTTTAAATCCATGTTCGGTCATATCCGGATATACGCCGGGCGCAATATCATAGTCCACTGGTCGCAGCTGTTCGGTGGAGACCCCATTTTTTTCCAGGATCGATTTGGAAACTTCGATGAGCGTCTCGGTATGCGACTCTTTGGGACTTGGCTTAAGCGTACAATTCAGAAATAATGCTTTAAGATTTGAGAAATCCCACTTGCTGTCGCTGCAGAGTTCTTCCTGTTTTTGATTTAACGGCATAGTTTATTCGGTTTATGTGAATTCTTATTACTGTTTCTCACAAATATCGAGGTTAAATCGGTCTGTCGTATTATGTTTTGGGAGTGTTGAAGGAAATCCATTTGGGATTTAGCCAGCCTATTATTCCTCCAAATATTAAATGAAGCATTAGTGTACTGACAATATATTTGGGTCCCGCCTCCAAGTAAAGGGGATTGCCGGTATTAAGGGTATGAGCATTCCCCAAACCGAAGAATCCCCAGCCGATAATGGGACTGTAAATAACCATCATAATGACCCATGCAATCAGGGCAAGACTTAATCCCTTTTTGATATCCGTACGGTCTCTATACCAATATACCAACAGGATCGACCAGAATGCACCATATCCGAAGTGGACGATAAGTGCCAACGGTTTAGCCGGCAGTCCCAATTTTATAACAAAAGCCGCTGATGGAGGCACATTAAACGGGGCAATACCCGTACCATAGATTCCCAACATCATGAGTAAAAACATGATCAAACTCCCTAGAAACCCGATAATTACTGCTTTTGTCCATTTCATATCTTTATGATTTTATTCCCATTTTGTGAAATTGACGTGACAAATAAAGATGTTCTTACAGAATTAATATTTATATCCCTGAACTTCTTCCTCGTCAGCTTCAACTCCAAGGCCCATGATGATACGGTTTACAAAGTTGAAATAGCTTATAACCAAAACAGCATCCAGGAGGGCACGGTCTGTTAGTCCGGTATTTTTAAGGGGTTTAATATCTGTTTCTTCATCAATGAGATCAGGATTTTTTGTCAATTTTTGAGCCAATCTGCAAAGACGGGAATTGACATTGTTGAGATCGAGTTTATTATAATTTTCACGTAGCTGCTCTACTTTTTCCCGGTCTTTCCAGTAATGGTTCAGGGCTTCGCCGTGATGCAACTGGCAGTATTCACACTGATTGGCAGCGGAAACAACGACCGCCATCATCTCACGTTGAGCCCGACTCAGCGGAGACCTGCTGAACATGATCGACATATAGAGATCCATATGTGTGACAATCGTTTCGGGATTTAGACTCTGGATCTTATGAATACGGGCCAGTTTACCACGTTTTTGTTTTAAGTCGTCATATATCTGTTTCAATGAGCCCGAAGCTTCTTCGGGTTCAATAATGTCAATAAAGGCCATAGCAAAGATGGTTGTACTTTTGTGCTTAGTAATTATTGCAAGAGTCGTTTATATATTTTAGGCAAGTATTTTTGTTTTATTCCCAAATAATAAAGTGAAAATATTAAACTAATGTCAGGTCGGGATAGCAAGTACCAGTTAGCGTCAGTCTGAGCGCAGTATTCGCTCCGTTTATTTGGGGGCAGTCGAAGACCACTGATTTCCAGATTGAACGGCATCTTTCGACTTCATCCTAGGAAAATTCCCCTCAAATTGCGCTCAAGATGACGAATATCTTGTTTTTTCATCATTAGCGCGTCTACTACCAGTACGCAGTTTTCAACAATGGAAACTGCTAACCGGGTTTTATAGGTCGATTTATTGGGTTTTTGACAAATCTGATAGGTGCATGCGAAGATTTATTCACTGTATAACCGATATTAGGATATCACCATTAATGTTAATGTATAATAGAGATCACAGGAAGGGAAGGTTTCTTACTAAAAAAATGCCCCCCCCAATTGTTAGAAGCTGTTAACAATGGCCCGAACCAAGTAAGATCTTTATGGAACTGTTCATCAGATAATTTTCTATTTCATAGGCCAATATGACCTACTTTAAAAAATTATGGGAAAATTAGGGATACAGAATAATCGATTCTATCTGAGTCACAAGTTAATTGTGATGGTCACCCTCCTCATTTTGATTGCCAGTATTTTGGTTGTGTTGACCAATTTATCACTTAACATGATTGCCGCTTCCCGCGACTATACAGCATTACTGTCTAAATGGAGTCAGCTTCATTATAAAGCAGGTATAGCTATCGAACAATTTGGAAGAACAGGAACTCGGTCGGCATATCAAGAATATGGGCAGTTAAACCATCAGAGGACTCAGCTGAAGCAATCGGTTGATGAGCTTTTTCAAAAATCAATTGATGCCGACCTGATTTTTGTATCGCTCCGTTCAGAAAATGTTTTAGCCAATGAAATTTCAACGCTTATCTTTGCTTTTGACCGTTTTAACGATTGGGAAATTGTACAGGAAATCGAACAACAGTGGCAACAATTACAACAATTTGAAACGGATCAAAGAAAGCTTGTTGAGAAGCTATTGCAAGTGGGGGGATCTGAAAACTACAATCAAAAGATCATCAACCAACATTTATCAGAAATTCGTCGCATAAATAACCGATGGGATGATCACTATGAAAAGTTGATGGCGAAAGTCGAGTCGGCTTCGCTAGCCATCAAGCGGATCGGGTTATGGATTAGTGTCATATTGGGCATTCTATTAGTGTTGATTGGTGTAGTTGTTTCAGTTCGAGCCGGTAAAAGTATCCGCCGATGGGAGCAATCTCTATACGAAAAAGAGATACTGCTTTCTGAGATCCATCATCGAGTTAAAAATAATTTGGCGGTGATTTCGGGGTTGTTAGAGATGGAAAGCATGCAAACTACGAATCCGGAACAGGCACTTAAGGAGAGTCGGAACCGCATCCATTCTATGGCGATGATTCATGAAATACTCTATCAGTCTCACTCATTTTCGGAAATCAATCTGGACAACTATATCGGGGAGCTGTCAGATTATATTTGCGAAACATATGTAGATGGCGATAAGAAAATAGATCTCAACACTCAGCTGCAGGAAGTAACCCTGAATATCAACCAAGCTGTGCCTGCTGGGCTGATTCTTAATGAGCTCTTGGCCAACACTATTGAACATGGATTTGAGCATAAAACGCAAGGTTCAATAATGATCCACCTAAATGAGTCAGATGGCAGGGTTCAATTATTACTTAAGGATAATGGGAAAGGATTGCCTCCCGATTTCAACCTGGAGACAGCTAATACTACCGGCTTTACCATCGTAAAGGCACTGGTTCAACAACTAGATGGAGAGTTAACAATCAAAAACTCAGAGGGTCCCTCCATGGAGCTACAGTTTAGTAAATCAGATGCTTCCGGCTCCAGTAACAGGTATTTCTAGTAACTATTAATAAAAGTGGCATGAAAAAAAGCCTAGAAAAGAATCTTAATATTTTGTTAGCCGGTTTTTTGGCAAGCCTGGCAATGTTCCTGTTTATCTATCTGGGGATTAATGTCACAGGGTTGGCACCATTTAATATTCCTCCCTCATCGGCTTTTTTGTATAATTTGGGAATTGAGGGTAAGGGATACGCATTGCTGCTTCATTTTTGTTACGGAATTCTCTGGTCATACGTATTTGCCTATGCATTTGAGGAGGATGTGTCGATAACCAAAGCGCTGATACTCTCTGTCATATTGTGGCTTTTTATGATGTTGGTATACAGTCCGCTGATCGGATGGGGGATCTTTGGTATGGGGTATGCTTACCATTTGGCGGCTGAAGATCCACTATACCTGAAAAATGCCATCACATATATCCTGATTACATTAATGCTACATTTGATTTATGGTTCTACCTTAGGATATATACACAGCCGGTGGTTGAGGGTCCGCTTCTAATTCAAATTTCACGGTTAGAAATCTGGGTTAGGCAGGTTAAAAGAGATAGCGAGTAAGATTTAATATTCTTAACCCATCAACGTCTTTAGTAAACAATTCAAATTTAGATCATAAGATGGAGTTACAAGCTATACATGAATGGCTGATGAGTCTTTCGGCCGACTATAACGTCAATCCGTATATTTTTGCAGCAATTTATGTGGGAGCAATCCCATTCTTTACCGCTTCCGTGGCATGGATTATACGCAACAAGAAAAAGGATAAACCGATAACCTTGCCTGTTCTTTCGACAGGATTATGTATGTCTTCTGCCTATATCTACCTGATGATTGCGGGAGAAGGGGTCCCCGTTTGGGTATATGTGTTGATCGTTGGCTTAATAGGATATGGTATCTATTCAACATTCAGAAAAATTAAGAAAAAGAAAACGGGTATTGCGATATGAAGTATGAATATGATCTGGTGGTGATAGGGGGAGGGGCCGCGGGACTCACAGCCGCCGGAATGGGAGCAAACTTTGGTGCCAAAACGCTCATGGTAGAAGCAAATAAGCTGGGCGGAGACTGCACATGGACGGGATGCGTTCCCAGTAAAACGCTGCTTCACGCCGCCGGTATGGCCCATACAGCAAAAAAAGCAGAAAAATTTGGCCAGCGGACAGAGACCCCCATCGATTTTTCAACAGTTATGGAGCATGTCCGTAATAAGCGGGAAGAGGTTTACCAGGAGGCCGACGACCCGGATATTTACCGGGATATGGGTATTAATGTAAAATTTGGTCGGGCCCGTTTCCTGGATCCACATACCGTTGCTATTGAGCATGACAGGGCCATCGAGGATGTAACCTCCCGCTATATTATTATCGCTACAGGCAGCAAGGCGATGGTTCCCCCAATCCCGGGCCTTGATGAAGTGCCTTACTATACCAACGATACAATTTTTGAGTTGGAAGAGCAGCCGGAGCAGTTGGGGATTGTCGGCGCGGGACCGATCGGCATGGAGATGGCGCAGGCGTTTCAGCGGCTGGGCACGCAGGTCACCGTGTTTGATATGCTTCCCCGGATATTGTCCAATGATGATGCAGAACTGGCCGGGATGTTACAGGACCGGTTGCAGCGAGAGGGGATTGCATTCAGGCTTTCAGCTTCCATAAAGCAGGTATCCGAGTCTGACAGCGGAGGTGTTCAGCTAACGGCGGAGGTCGATGGTGAGGAACAAGTGTGGCCCGGCAATGCCCTTTTGGTAGCAACCGGACGGGCGGCTAACTACCAGCATCTGGACATTGATAAAGCCGGGGTCAACTACACAAAAAAAGGAATTACCGTTGACGACCGCTGCCGTACAAATCACAGGCATATTTATGCCGCGGGCGATGTTACGGGACGGTACCAGTTTACCCACATGTCCGAACATATGGCCAAGGTGGCTGCTACCAATGCTCTTCTTAAAATGCCCATGAAAATTGATTCGAAGCACGTACCCTGGAGTACCTATACTGACCCTGAGTTAGCGCACGTCGGTGCGAGCGAAGAACAATTAAAAGAGGATGGGATCTCGTATAAAGTGTATCGATTTCCCTATGATAAAATTGATCGGGCGCTGACTGACGATGCCACGGACGGGCTGATCAAGGTGTTTGCCAAGCAATGGAATGGTAAAATTCTCGGAGCAACTATCTACGGCAAGCAGGCGGGTGATCTGATCAGTGAATATGCCCTGGCCATGCGGAACGGTGTAACCCTTCGGAATATAGCCGACACCATTCATCCCTACCCGACCTATGGGCTAGGCGTTCGCCGGGCAGCGGATCAGTGGTATGTTAAGAATCAGTCGGAATGGCAGATTAAACTCATCAAAAAGCTCTTTGGTTACCGGGGAACTGTTCCCGATTTGAGTGATGAAAACCGGATTATATAATTTCCTGCAAAAATTAAATTGGGTTTAAATTTTATCGCATGGTTAATTCCAGATGAAAAAATCCCCAAAGGCGAACCAGTAACCGTAATAGGCTAGTGCCGGTTCCAGACGTTGACCCTTTCGCGGTCCCTCAACAGCATAACCGAAAATGTCCCACTGATTGCCTTCTTGGTCTTCCATGATAATAGGAAGGTTGTCTTGGACAGCTTTAAATTCGAGCTCGTTACCGGCTAATTCTTTCTCGAAAGCTACAGCAAAATCAAGGTTAGTACTCCCGGCAACAATATAGTTTGTTCCCCCTACTAAAATTCTTTTCAGGTTAATTCCATCCCCAAATTCATCAATTACAAAAGTTTCTAACTGTGCTGTTTCAATATCTGTATCCTTCTCAAATATCCCATATACTCGTTCTTTAAAGGGACGTCCGCCCAACACTTTGTCAGACTCTGCATGAATGGGGAAAAGCGGTTTGGAATTTTCTTCCAGATATTCTTTGCCGTACAAATATTGGCTGTAATTTCGGTTGTAACCGGTATTGGAAGAAAGGACCTGGGCATCGGGAAATGTATTTTTCCAGGTTTTCCATGTTGTTTGGATTACCTGGAAGGTATTGAGCCGTTCTCCCTTTCTTTTGCCCTGAACGCCTCGCATTTGCATTTGTGAATAATTGCTGTCGGTTTTTCGATCGTATGGAATCAGATTGTTTCGAAATAATAAGCCGGAAACGCCAAACTCCACGGTTTCTCCCTCAATCGTTCGATCCCAGGCAATACCAGTACCGGTTAAAGGACAGTACGTTAAACTAAACGGTTGCTGCCCAATTTGGTCGTTAACGATTTCATGGTGGTCCATAATCTGGTGAGGGTACCCCTTAATAGTTTCACCTATTTTTATTCCCAAGATTAATCGCTCGTCGTCAACATATTCTATCTCACTGGTTGGCTTAAACGATGGATTATCCAACGCAGGAATTCCGTCTTTGGCTACTCCACCATTGACAACTTCTTCTTTAGGGAGAAGCCAATCGGAAGCTTCAACAGGGTTATTTGAAGTGGATTTATTGCTTGAAACCGATCCACAGCTATACATCCCAAAGCATAAAACCAGCATAAAGATCTTTTTATATGAAAACATGGTAGTAGGGGTTTTGTAGTTATTAGAATATTACTCGTTTGCCAAAATTATAGAACAGTGATACTGAGGCAGTATAGGTTGTAGTGGGTTGAAGGCCATTCAGATATTGATAGACAGGCAGTTTGCCCGAAACTTTAACTGATAATCCATCACTTAGTTTATAGCGCAGTGCCGGCTCTATATTCAACCAATAACCACCTGTATTAGGCTGAGCTTGGCCATTTCGTTGGTCCGTTTTGGTTGACCGATAATTAATCATAGCGATATAAGAAAGCTCAGGGGTTATCGCATTCGTAACACCCAGATTTGTAATCCATTCATTTCCGAATTTATAGCGGTCATTTCCCCCGAATCTATCGGCAGATCCTGTAAGTCTGTAGGTAGAATATAGAAAGAGGTTTATGGTCGAAGCCGGCATGAAGGTTTTGGAAAAGTATGTCCAAAATACTCCATCCCAAGCTCCTGTTCCGGGCTGCATATCCAAATTAAGAGCAATACCATCGCGAGTAAGATTACTTTTCCCGACTGGTATTTTAACACCAGAGCCCACCGCCAGCTGATACTGGCTGCGAATGGTATTCTGATGAAGAACATATTTCATTAGAATGAGCGCATCACCGATACCACGGGTTATTACTTCGTCGCTACTTTGAATACCAAACCTTCGTTTTCTGACATATGTGGCAGTACCTGAGAGCGTTATTCTATTGGTGATACCATAATTAAGCTCCAATAGCACCGATTGGGTGCTTCGTTCTGTGGTGTTATTACTTAGTTCGCGGTCAGCACTGTACAAATCGGTAATTTGATTGTGATCCATAGTAATACCCAAAAGGAAATTTCCCCGGGAGGTTGAACTTATGCTCTGCGAACTGATTAAGGGAGCTCCGGCACAACTACAGGTTTGTCCCATTGTAGATAATGGCCGAATATAAGACACCAGCAACAGTAAAATCAGAATATGGACTGAACGCATCTTTCAAAAATGGTTTAACAATATTATCACTTATAACAGTGATGGATCGTCTGATGCTGATCTTACTTGGAGTGGGGATTTTTTTAGAGGAAGGGCGATAAATATGCTTTATAATGAGCTGTAATTCATTCCCAAGTAAAAACTAAAATACCTATACCTCAGATGCTTTTAGGGGAAAATTGGATTGAAGCTTATGTCAGTAATTTATTTAGCTTACTGATTTTAGTGCCTCCAACAGAGCTTCATATTCTTCACGGCAATCTCCGCAGCGTTTTAAATGATCTTCGACTAAGGGCATGGCTTCTTCAGGAGATTTGCCTTCCAGCTTCATCTGTGCAAAGGTATCGAGTTGGTCAAAACAGTCATCACATCCAATTTCATTGGGATGAGTTTTCGAGACGGCTTGTATAAGTTTTTCTAAGATTTTTTTCGTCAGTTCCATAATATTTTTATCTAAATAACAATCATAGATGACCTTGGGTTGGAAATTCTTACATGCGATTAAACAAATCGCCGGGACTAATACCTTCTACTTCAAGCCTGTCTTTGATTTTTAATCGAGCATCGTGAACTAACTTGTATAGCGCATTTCTGTTGGTATCCATCTGATCAGCTACAACAGTTATAGATAATCCTTGGATCATCAGGGCGTTCATTGCCCTCTTTTGTTTCTCGGTAAGTTCTTCATTTATGATCTTTAGTACCTTTTGCAGAGCTAGTTGCTCATGTGTAGCTTGCTCGGGATCTGGTGTATCACTGGCAAAGGTAAGGGAAGTCAATTCATCACGTCCACTTTCCTCGGCATGTTTGAAATCTTCCAGCGATGAGTCATCGTATCGTTTTAATCTCAACTCCGTTAACCCTTCTCTTACAGCAATCTTCATGGCCCAGGTTAAGAGTTTACTCTCGCCGCGAAATGAATCGATATTATCCAGGATTTTCAACAAGGCATCCTGGGCTACATCTTCTACAAACTGATCTAATTCCCGATCAACATACTTATAGAGCGCAGGCTTTAGCCCCTTAATTAGCTTGCTGCGGAGTAATTCAACAGCTTGCTCATCTACCGGTTGAGATAAAGCTTTAACCCATTCTTCATTTGTTTCGTAAGAAGATTTCTCCTCACGGCGTCTTTTAAACCAATTAAGCATATAGTAGGGTTAGCTGAAGATTAAGATCGTAAATAATAAAAGCTATGTTTTCATTCAACTCAGTTCACTTAAGTTATATAATAATACTGTTGATTGGAATTGGTTTAGTAGATGAAACGCAAGCCCAAAAAATGCAGGGTTGGGATACGAATACAAAGAAGTCGCTTATTGACCTAAGTGAACTTAAACGAGGAGGTCCACCCAAGGATGGTATCCCTTCTATTGATGATCCCCAATTTGTATCACTTGCCGAAGCGGCTTCATGGATTGGAGAAAATGAGCCTGTTATTGCCATCGAGTATAAAGGAGAAGCACGTGCTTATCCATTGCAGGTTTTGATATGGCATGAAATTGTTAACGATACTATTGGTGGGGAGTCGCTTTTAATTACTTTTTGTCCCCGTTGCTATTCAGCACTGGTATTTGAGCGAACAGTGGATGGAGAAGTTCTTGAATTTGGAGTTTCGGGCTTCTTACGCCATTCGGATTTGATAATGTTTGATCGTAAAACAGAAACCTTGTGGCAACAGTTTACCGGCAAAGCGATTGTCGGTGATTATGTGGGAATCACCTTGAATCAGGTACCAAGCCAGATTATTTCGTTTTCGCAATTTCGAAATAATTATCCCGGTGGGAAGGTATTGTCACGGAATACCGGATACGATCGAAATTATGGTTCCAATCCATATGCGGGATACGACGATATAAACAACACGCCACCATTTGGGGCAGGGAATGACGATGGCCGCCTGCCACCCATGGAAAAGGTAATCGGCGTAAAGTTGAACCATCAGCAGAAAGCATATCCCTATTCTATTTCTTGCAAACAGCAGGTGATCAATGATGAAATGGGGAATACCCCGATACTAATTATTCATACGGAAGGCGCGACGTCGGCTGTGGATGCATCTCAAATAGCAGAATCCAAAGAGTTAGGATCTACGGGCGTGTTCAAGCGCATGCTTGAAGGGCAAAAATTATCTTTTGGAATGAAAAATGGGAATATTGTCGATGAGCAAACCGGTTCGGTCTGGACCGTTACGGGATATGCTGTTAAAGGTCCATTTAAAGGCCGGCAGCTGGAGGCTGTTACTTTTGGCGATTACTTTGCTTTTGCCTGGTTGGTTTTTTGGCCGGAAACAGAAATTTACACTAACAATTAATCCCAAAAATATTATTTATGGAAAGCAGTAAAATTGAATTTCCCGGAAGCCAAGATGTAAAATTATCAGCGCGAATCGATGAGCCGGATGAAGGAATGTCAAAGGGAGCGGTCCTTTTTGCGCATTGCTTTACCTGTAGCAAGAACCTCCGGGCCGTAAGTCATATCAGTCGAACATTGACTGAACATGGCATGGGCGTTTTTCGCTTTGATTTCACCGGACTTGGCGAAAGTGAAGGAGATTTTGCTGATACTAATTTTTCCTCTAATATCGAAGATTTGGTAGCGGCTGCGGAATATATGGCCCGGCAGTGGGCTACCCCACGTATGTTGATGGGCCATTCCCTCGGCGGGGCAGCCGTGCTGCAGGCCACTCATCATATTTCCTCAGTGGAGGCCGTGGCAACGGTAGGAGCTCCCTGCAACCCCGAGCATGTGACCCACCACCTGATGGACAAAATGGAGGAGATTGAGAAAAAGGGCAAAGCCCGGGTTAAGCTGGCGGGACGCGTGTTTACGATCAAGAAGCAGTTTCTGGATGACCTGAAAGAGCAGAAGATGAATGACATTATAAGTAACCTGGATCGGCCGTTGCTGATCTTTCATTCACCGGTAGATCAAACGGTGGGCATCGATAACGCGGCACATATATATAAGCTGGCCAAACATCCCAAAAGCTTTATCTCGCTGGATGATGCCGACCATCTGCTGACCAACGAAGAAGATGCCAAATATGTTGGATCGGTGACCTCCGCTTGGGTGGATCGTTACCTGTAATGTTGATTTGAGACTCTAATGAGTTGATAGATATATGTAGGTAAGGTTATGAATACGCTACTACAACGGTTTGGGTACCATCTTGCCCGCTATTTGACCAAAACGGACGAAGAGCAGGAATCGATGGCTACCTGTTCGCGAGAAGCGTTAAAAGCAGCTCTAAAACCGGGAGATATTTTATTGATAGATGGAGCCAGTCGAATCAGTTCGGCTATTAAATATATTACTCAGTCAACCTGGTCACATGCGGCTTTGGTTGTTGGTATAAAAGAGCAACAGTCGACCCGTAGTCCCATACTAATTGAAGCAGATGTTACAGAGGGGGTTCGCACCGTTCCCTTGAGCAAGTACTGCCATATGCATACGCGTATTTGTCGGCCACTGGGGTTGTCTTCCGACGAGATTCAGCAGGTCATTGATTTCATGACTTCAAGAATTGGATATCAATACGATCTTAAAAATATACTTGATTTGGCGCGCTACCTCATTCAAACACCCCCAGTTCCTCTGAAACACCGGCGGAGGTTGCTTGCACTGGGCAGCGGTGATCCTACCAAAGCGATCTGTTCCTCATTAATTGCTCAGGCCTTTCAGTCAGTTAACTACCCAATTTTACCATCTGTTGATGTGGATGAAACCAGTAGTAAGGCTGCCAGAAAATCCCATGAGGAGATCCTTCACATCCGTCACCATAGCTTGTTTGCTCCCCGGGATTTCGATGTATCGCCTTACTTCCAGATCATTAAGCCGACCATCCAGAAGGGGTTTGATCCACATAAACTGCAGTGGGCTGAAAAGAACCCAACTGAAACAAATATTTGATAAGCTATACAACGTTTCGAGGAATATGATGCGGCAGGCGGGTCAGCAGTTCGTAGTTCATGCTGTTGTTCATGTCGCTAAAAGAACTTACTGTAATTTCCTGATCATCTTGTTGGCCAACCAGAACGACTTCATCGCCTACATCAACATCACCGACATCGGTTACATCCAATACCATCATATTCATATTAACGGAACCGACTACGGGGGCTCGTTTGCCACCGACCAAAACGTGTCCGGCATTGCTGAGGGTTCTGCTGAAGCCATAGCCATAACCGACGGGCACGGTAGCAATTTTACTGGGGCGATTGGTCAGGTAACTCTTGCCGTAGCTTACATACTCGTTTTCTGCTACATTGTTGACACTTTGAATTTCGCTTTTCCAGGATAGTATTCGCTCAAGCGGATCCCTTTCTATATTATGTTTCATCTTATAGCGCATTTTGGTCTCACTGTTGGGCCAGTAGCCATAGCTCGATATTCCGATACGGACTAAATCACCCATGGTTTCCGGAAAGTTAAACAGGGCAGCCGAACAGGCACTGTGCTTATATTTGGGAGAAAACCGGTTTTCCTCAAATAATTTACAGAGCCTGTCAAAGGCCTTAATTTGGTTTTGGACCCGGTCATAGTTTACGTAATCCTCGGCACCTGCATAGTGGGTACAAAGGCCTTCCAGCTCCAGGTGTTCCTGGTTGTTCTCCAGAATTTCAAACACTTCCGGCAGCTGGTCGGCACAGAATCCCGTGCGGTGCATACCGGTTTCAAGTTCCAGATGAATACGAGCCGGTTTCTCCATTTGTTTCGCTTGTTGAAGGGCTGCCATTAGACGATCGAGGGTGAATACAAAAAATGAAGCCTCGTTTTCGATGGCCCATTCCAGATAATCGTGATCTATCCAGCCCATAATCATTACTTCACATTCTTCTTTCTTGGCTTTGTGCACACGCTTCGCCTCCGCCACGCTAAACACGGAGAAATGCGTGACACCGCACTCTTCAATGGCAGGCAACAACTCTTCAATTCCATGCCCGTAGGCATTGGCTTTAACAACCATAGAATAGCGAACATCAGCATCCAGCTGTTTTTTGATAAATTGGATATTGTTGTTCAGGGCTTGCTTATCCAGTTCAATGAAAGAAGTGTGAAGCATGGCAAATTACTTTATTAACAGTCGGGAGTATAGGTCAAGCAATAAATCGATAATGAATCAGAAGATATTGCAGAATCGACTCACAGAATAAATTAGTTTCATTTTAAAATGTTTTAAGAATCGGAATACGGCCAAACTTTTCTTTCCCTTCGTTATCCCAGGCCTGTTGCACTTTTCCTGTATAAGATCCCAGTTAAATTTAATGCCCGGCTAACTTCACGGATATCTAGCATAACATGATTATCATGCTTCAATAAGTGTCTTAAATAATTAGATGAAGACTGCCTTTTCAAAGCAGTCTTCATCGTTTACAATTAAATATTACTTGCCTAATGTTCCATTCTCAAACATAAGGTGCAAGAAACCGTGTTTGGTACCAGCTACTGGTGACGGGTTACCTTGCAGATCCTGTGGCGGAAATATGATATGAGTCTCTCGACGATTGGGATCCGATTGATCCGTGTCGACGGCCGTAGTTAGTTTAAGATCATCAGTACGTACGCGTGACCCCACCATAAGGTGTATTAGTCGATTGGTATCCAAGACATCTCCGTTCAGGTTTTTGAGATCTGCTGTGCCCCAAAGCGTTATTTCGGAAGTCAGTTGTGGCATCAGGTTTGTACCAATACCCGTATTTCCGTGCATTACTTTATCGAACCCAATTCCGCCGAAAAAGGTATGATCGCCACTCCCCTTTTCTTTGTGGATAATGTCAATATTGTCGATCACAAAACCAGTGCCATTCAAACGCTGATACTGGATATTGACCTGTTCAACCCGGTCCTCTGAACTTGGAGAATCCTCTGGGTTTACATCCAAGACTGATAAATCATATGTGCCTGCTCCAAGTGCAACTCGGTTAGAAAACGGTGTAGGACTCATATTCGGATTTATTACTGCTGGACCTGGCAGTATTTCGTAGGCCGACTCCCATTCACGATTCGGTTGTTGTAGGGTTACTTCCTCAAACATCATGTGCAGGAAGCCATGGTCAGTTCCAGGAACAGGACTGCTGTTGCCCTGCGTATCCTGGGGGGGGGCAGTATGATATGGGTTTCCGCTTTTCTATAGTTGTAATTGGAAGAATCTACCTCAGCCGAGGTAACCATTTCTAGGTTTTCGTCCCGAACGCGTGTAGCTGTCATAAAATGGATCAGGCGATCTTGTGCAATAATCTGCCCGGTATCAGCATTTTTTAGATCCGTAAGTCCCCAGAAGGTAATATACGATAGCATCTTTGGCATCAAATTAGTACCAATGCCTGTATCGCCGTGCATCACTTTGTTTAGACCTACGCCCCCAAAAAAGGTATGATCACCCGCTCCTTCGGGCTTGTGAATGGCATCAATACCATCAATAAGATAATGGGTTCCATCGCTGCCCGTAAATCGAATTTCGACAGAGGTAACGGCATCCTGCGAGGATTGCGAATCGTTTTCACTGGCATCGCTTACAGTAACTGAGTACGAGCCGCTGCTCATGTTCAGGCTATTAGAAAACGGTGTTGGACTCATGGAGGGATCCATTGCCGCAGGGCCTGGCATCACCTCGTATACAGCCCCCGATTCTGAATTGGAAGATCCGTTAAATGTTATCTGTTCCGTAGCAGAGGCTGCACTGGTACGAGTCGCTTCTGAGAGGTCTTGAGCGTCGTTGGAATCAGAGCATTGTACCAAGATTAAGCTAACAATCAGCAGCCCGATCCATTGTTGAATTATCTTTTGAAAATCCATAACCCTTTCGATTTCCTGAGTTCAAGTAGTAAGTGCAACACGTAGAAAGACCTCAGGGGAATTCCCCTGAGGTCTTCGGCCAAGCGGCTTATATTCGTGTTGTCATGAACAAATACAGCCAACTCAGCCTTCAAAATCGTC
>Ga0207756_100115_pt1 | contig 66616 bp, 92 predicted proteins | sample A23M1SouthBayCA_FD_187748 | JGI IMG/M metagenome (GOLD analysis project Ga0207756, IMG submission 187748) | Aerobic enrichment media microbial communities from Eden Landing Ponds, California, USA - A23 M1 (3) (SPAdes) | ecosystem: Environmental > Aquatic > Marine > Unclassified | place...
CCCCGCCGCGAACAGTACCACCATGGGTACCGCGTAGTAGACGATCAGAGGGACCGTGGGGTCGGTGACGCCCGTGAAGAAGTCGATCTTGACGCCGCCGACGTCCAGGGGCACGAGGTGGGCCGCGTAGAAGGCGAAGCCGATCAGGACGGCGATCGCCCAGAGGTCACCCGAGGGTGGCTCGCCGAGGCCCGCGATCAGGATCGCCGTCACCACGTAGCCGACCACGAAGGCTGCGCCACCGGTCACGACCGACGGCAGCCACATTGTCTCCGCGAGCCGCTGGCCGATCGTCGCTCCCGCCGCCTCATCGGCGTCGTCCGGCATACACGCCTCGAGTCAGGGGTCCCGAAAAAGCGTTCGGGTCCTTACTCGGCGTCGAACTCGAGCGCGGCTGAGTTGATGCAGTAGCGCTTGCCCGTGGGTTCCGGCCCGTCGTCGAAGACGTGCCCGAGGTGGCCGTCGCAGGTCGCACAGACGACCTCCGTCCGGCGCATACCGTGACTCTCGTCGAGCCGGGTCTCGACGTTGCCCTGGTCGTAGACGTCCGAGAAACTGGGCCAGCCGGAGCCGGAGTCGAACTTCTCGCCGCTGTCGAACAGGACGGTTCCACAGCCCGCACAGCGGAACGTCCCGTCGTCGTCCACGTCCAGCAGGTCGCCGCTGAACTTCGGCTCGGTGCCAGCCTCGCGGAGGATCCGGTACTCCTCGTCGGTCAGTTCCTCGCGCCACTCCGCCTCGGTCTCGGGCACGTCCCGCCGTTCGGCGTCGGATTCACTCATGATCAGCACTACCCTGCGCAGGCGTAAAACTCCGCTGGGTACCCGACCGTTCTAGACGCCGGTGCCGGTGTCGGCGTCCGGGAGGTCGTGGGCCGTGACCTCGATGTCCAGTTCTGTCAGGGCGGCTTCCATGTGTTCGTCCTGGGCGTACTCGGCGCCCGCCTCCTCGCGGATGCGCTGGACGGTCGCTAGGACCTCGCCACGGCGGCCGTCCGGGATCTCGTACTTGTCTGCCGCGAGTTCGAGGACGAGACCGTTGTGGTCGCGGGTGTACAGCGAGTGGAAGATGCCGCGGTCGAAGACGTTGTAGGAGTGGCCCGCTTCCTCCAGCGCGGCCATGACGTCCCGGTAGCGCTCGGGGTCGATGCTGAACGCGATGTGGTGGACCCCGCCGATGGGCGTTCGCAGACCACGGGGATCGGACTGGCGGTCGTCGCTGACGAAGACGGTCAGGATGCGTCCGTCGCCGGTGTCGAAAAAGAGGTGCGTCTGGGAGGGGTCGTCGAGGTTGGGCTGTCGGAGCACGAGGGGCATCCCGAGGAGGTCCCGGTAGAACTCGATCGTGTCCGCCTCGTTGCTCCCCCAGATGGTCACGTGGTCGGTCCCGACGGTGTGCATCGCAGCCTCCGGCAACTCGGCCGTGACGGGTTCCTGATCGCCTGGCATACGTGAACGTTCTCCCGGAAGACCGGTAAACCCTTCTCCGGGAATGCCGACTCCCGACACCGACGCGGGACCGAACGGACCGATTGCCGGCGGCGCAATCCATGGTTCCCATTGAAGTGTGTGGCAGGTGACCGCCACGTATGCACAGGCGACGCTACCTGGTCCTCGCCGGCACCGCGCTCCTCGCGGGGTGTCCCTCCCTGGACGGCGGCGACGAGACGCCGACCGCGACCGCCACCGAGACGCCAACGGAGACAGCACCCTCCACGGCGACGCCAACAGAGACGGCGACGGCCACGGAGACCGAGACGCAAACCGAGACCGCGACCGAGACCCCCGAGGGACCGCAGAACCCGGCCCAGGCCCTCCGCCACGCCAGGGACGGGGTCGCCACTGCCCTCGACCGCTACCTCGCACAGGGAGGCGACGCCGCGTCGATCAACGCCGTCGGCCCGGCGACCCGAAGCTTCGAGGCCGACCCCATCCACGAGGCGCTCGACGACGCGATCGCACCGCTCGACCTCGTCGACGAGTCGGGTCGGGAGGAACAACGGCGAAACGCGGCGGAACTGCGGACGGCCAGCGAGTGGCTCGGCACGGCCGCGACGATGCAGGCTGGCATGAGTTCGACTGTCGGCGGCGTCGAGCAGGTCGGCACCGCCGTCGCGGACCGAGAGGCCTACGACGCGATCGTCGAGGAAATCGAGGCTGCCCGTGCACCGATCCAGACAGTCCTGGACGCGAAGCCCACCCTCGACAGGCCCGGGCCCCGGACCTTCAAGCAGGTCGACGGGTTCAACCGCGACGACGCCGACGAGAAACACTACCAGCTCCACCGCGAGGCGGTCGGCTTCGAATCGTTCGACTCGGTCCTCGAGGACACGGTTCGCGAGGTACGGCGGCTGGAGACGGCCAGCGAGTACATCGCCGAGGACGAGGCGGACAACGCCGAAAACGCGGCCGAGCGGGCCGACAGCCAACTGAATGGACTCCGCCGCCGTGCGCGGGACCTCGGCCCGGAGAGCTTCTCGGCAGTCGCAGACGTGTACTCGGCGACGATCGACGAACTGCAGGGCCTCGCGGCCGAACTCGTCGACGAGGCCGAGGACCTGTAGCTCGATCCGGACCCGGGGTCGGAACAAATAGCATTTCCGTCCGTCGATAGCCCTGTCGCGGACGGTCGACCCCCCTTCGTAGATTCGTCGGGGTTCGTGATTCGACGAGCAGCGGCTCACTGTCAACGGGTCGGTCCGGACACCGGCGGCCGCCGGCAGTCGGGGCACGATACTTGTCCCCACCGCACGTCGTTACACCTAGTTCACATGTCGTCCGGTTCGAACCGCGGCATCTCCGGCGAGGTGGTCCGCGTCGTGGGGATCGAACGGCTGTCCGGGCCGCTCGCCCACGCCATCGGGAGCCTCGGGTTTCTGGTCCTGGCTGCCGGATTCTGGGCGGCGGGATGGGACGATATCGCGTTCGCGCCGGTTCTCGTCGCCTGGCTCGTGAGTCTCAACGGCCTCTCGCTGTACGGCTGGGAGTGGCTGCTCGACGCCGTGGAATCGCACAGCTACCGATCGGCCGACGATGCCCCCGAGCAAACGCTGTCAGTGCCGTCGCTCTCGGTCGAACACAAGGCAGAACTGGTGGCGGGGGTCGTCCAGGCGGTAGCACTCGTCGCGTTCGTCGGACTCACGATCGGCATCATCCGCTGGTTCGGGGTCGAGACGGGGGCCTACGTGCTCGTCGGACTGATCGCGGCCGGCAACCTCGGGGCGCTGGTGGCTGTAAGGCGACGATGATCGGCGATACGACCGTGAACCGACGGACCAGAAGGAAGCCAGGGGTGAGCTTTGAGCCAAATGCTTAACAGCCAACGGATAAACGAGAGGTTATGGTCAACCCGAAGCGGGGTGTGGAAACGCTCCGGCGAAAGATCCGGGAGGGCGAGCGGGAGATCGCGGACGAGCGCGACCGCGAGGTCCTTCTCGCGTTCAGCGACCAGCTGAAGTTGCTCCGGGAGACGTACGGCTGGCATCGTCACGAAAAGCTGCTGCGCCACTGCGTCCGCATCTCCGAGAACGCGCCGGTTTCGATCGCCGACGCCCTCGAGGATCGCGACGCGACGGAGGAGATCGTCCGCTGGATCCACGATACCTACGACCTCGACGAGTCGCCCGAGACCAACCAGAACTACCGCGTCGCGCTGCGCGTCTTCGGTCGGCGCGTCACCGACGACGGCGTCGACGGGCCCGACAGTCCGCCGGCGACCATCGACTGGGTCAACTCGACGCTCCCCAGGGACTACGACCCCTCGCCCGACCCGGGCGACATGCTCCGGTGGGAAGAAGAGGTCGAGCCGATGCTCGACGGGTGCCGGAACGCTCGCGACGAGGCGGCGATCGCGCTCCAGTTCGACGCCGGCCTCCGCGGTGGGGAGCTCTACGACCTCCGCGTCGGTGACGTCCGACGGGCCGACCACGGCCTCGCCGTCAGCGTCGACGGCAAGACCGGCCAGCGCTCCGTCGACCTCATCCCGTCGACGCCTCACGTCAACCGCTGGATCTCGGAGCATCCCGGCGGTGACGACGATTATCTGTGGACGAGTCTCAACTCGCCCGACCGCCTCTCCTACAACGCGTACCTCGACATGTTCAAGCGCCCGGCAGAGCGGGCCGGCGTCGAGAAGGACGTGACGCCGACGGCCTTCCGGAAGTCCAACCTCGCCTGGCTCTGTCGCCAGGGGATGAACGCCCGGCACATCGAGCGCCGCCAGGGTCGCACGGCCGGGTCGGACGCCGTCGCGAGGTACACCGCCATCTTCGACGACGACATCGGCGACGAGTACGCCCGCATGATGGGGCTCGAGACGCCCGAGGAGGACGACGGCGCCGACGAGTTCGCACCCGTTATCTGCCCCGCCTGTGACCGGGAGACGCCCCAGCGGAAGGACCGCTGCATGTGGTGCGGACAGGGACTCTCCCCGGAGGCGTCGCAGGAGACCGCCAGCCAGGACCGCGACATGATGAAGGCGATCTCCGAAAACCCCGACATCGCCGACGCCGTCCTCGACGTCCAGGAGATGACCGAGGACGTCCCCGGCGTCCGCGTCACCTTCGAGCTTGAGTGACTCACTCGGCATCGCTTTCCTCCGTGTGCTCGTCGAGCCACTCGAGGGCCGCCTTCGCCCGTGGCGCGAACGCAGTCTCGGTCGCGGCGATCTCCTCCAGCTGCTCGCGTTTCTCTTGGAGCGCCTCGACGATCTGCTGCTCGTGCTCCTTGGGGTAGTCCTGTTGAATGCTCATGATGGCCCTCCGTTGCCGGATGCTCGCCGGGGCGCTCGCGCCTCGCGAACGGTGCCGTCGCCCTCCCGGACCTTGTCCTCGCAGTTCGGACAGACGCGCGGGCCCTTCTCCTCCTCGCCCTCGGGGGTGTGGATCCGCGCGTAGTGCTTCGTCACGTGGGAACCACAGTTCTGACAGCGCTGTCCGGGGCCGTCCGTACTCGACATGATCGCTGCGACACCGCCATCGGCACGACTCGTGCTGGCGTTCTCCACCTCAATCGACGGGTCTTCCGACCGGACTGCCGCCTCGCCGGCGTGGCGTTCATCCTGGTGGTGCTCTCGGACGGCGGCTTCCGTGTCGAGCGGGCCCTCGCCACAGAAGCCACACCAGAACTCGCCGGTGGCGACGTCGTGGCCGTCGACGACGCCGTCGAACTCGAAGTCGTTCACGTCGGAGATCTCGACGTCGCCCGGCCCGACGGCGTCCTCGAGGCCGTAGACGTTCAGTATCCGCAGCGTTCGCTCGGTACTGAAACCCAGCTCGTCGCCGAGCTCCTGGACGCCGCCGACGTCGTTGACGGTCTCCTCGAACTCGCCGGGTTCGAGGTGGCCCAGCGTGCCCTGGGGCTTCCCGTGGTCCTCGGTCCGGTGGATGCGATACTCGAGGCTGTCGGCGAAGGTCTCGCCACACGAGCAGGATCTGTACTCGGGCACTTCGTCCGCATCGCCCTGATCTGCTTCGTCTACCTCGTCCTCGTCTCCGTCCGGCTCGGGGTCGTCGAGTAGATCGTCGATGCTCTCGTCGGCGTCCTCGTCGTCTTCTTCTTCCTCGGTGTCGTCGACCTCTCCGCCGCCACAGAAGGTGCACTCCTCCAGGTCGTCGACCTGTAGCTCCGACCGCTCGTAAACGTTCGACGACCGCTGGGCTCGTTCGCAGTCCTCGTCGCGATGGAAGACGTTCTTGTGGCCGGACGTGACGTAGACCGTCTCGGCCTCGCCGGTTGCCTCCGGCGGCACCTCCCGGAACTCGCCAACGGGCTCGAGGCGGACGACGTCGCCGACGGCGACAGCTCTGATCTCGTCGCCGGGCTCGGCGCCGATAACCTCGCACCCGGGCTTGCCGATTTTGATCTGCGAGCCGGTCACCGTGTAGTCCGGCCACTCCTCACTCGTGCCGCTCGTGAGCGCGTACCAGCCACCCATGTCACGGACTGTGACGCTGTCCGCGTCGAACTCGCGGGCGACATCGGCGCCGAGGACGATCGTCCAGGTGGCGTAGTCGCGGACCTCGTAGGTTCCGAGGTCCTCCTCGACGGCGTCGTCAGGAACTTCGATCTCGACAGTCTCGTCGCGACTCACGTCGTCCTCGCTGCCGTCGTCTTCCTCCTCGGCTTCGGGACAGCAGTTCGAACACGGTTCGGCGTCTCCGAGGACCGACAGTGGTCGCTCTCGGGGGTTGTTCAGCCGAGCAGCGTAGGCACAGAGCTCGTCGCGGTGATACTTCGACATCCCGTTCGCGCCGGTGCCGACGATGACGAGGTCCTCGTCGCCGGATGTCTCGTCAGGATCCTCTGTCTCGTCCGTCTCGACGCGCCGGATCGCCGGCGTGTGCTCCGGTTGTTCGCCGTCCGTGGCGTCTTCTTCCTCGTCGTCGACGACGTCCATCTCCAGGCGCCGGGCGTTGAACGCGACGCGGTCGAGCTCGAGGACGTCCTCGCCCCAGTCGTCGACGAGCGCCTCGATCGCCTGGCGCGTCTCGGGGTCGTCGTAGAAGCCGAAGCGACGGTCGGACTCGACGAGCTCCCGGTCGGGGAGATGATCGACGACGAATCGCTTCGCCGCCGCCCAGCCGTCGATGTCGACGACTGCGACCGGATGGGACTCGAGGCCGGCCTGCCGGCAGGCCCAGATCCGCTTGTGTCCCTCGACGATCTCGAACTCGCCGCCAAGGTCCCGGACCACTGGGTACGAGCCGGCGTAGCCGGTATCGCGGACCTCCCGGACGAAGTCGTCGTTGTCGACCTCGGTGAACTCGGCGGCGTGGTAGGGCGATGGCTCAATCGCCTCGAGGTCGATCTCCTCGATGGTCTCCGCCCGCTCGGTCTCGACGATCGTCCGCGCGTTCGCGACCATCGCCGTGCCGACCGGGTCGCCACTGGCGTCGTGTGCCGACCGAAGCAGGACGTTGCGCTGCTGGTGGTGGATGCGGTCGACCCAGCCCTCGAGGGCAACGTCGTCCTGCGTGACGACGCGAACGTGGCGCCCGCGGAGCGTCTCGTCGAGGGCGTCGAAGTAGGGGTTCCGGCTCACGGCAACCACCCCAGGAGGAACGCAGCCGTCGCGACGAGGACGAACGCGACGAACAGCAGCCCGATGAGGAGGGGCTCTGCGGTCACCCTACGCATGGGCCCACACCTCCTGGTCTGCGAGGTCGGGACGCTCTTCGCGAAGCGCCGTCGGGAGCTCGGGTAGCTCGCGGTACGCCGTCGTCTCGGCGCCGAGCTCCTCGGCCTCCTGGACGTCGCGACCGTCCTCGGCGAGGCGCTTGCCCCGCTCGGGGTTGGCCGCCGAGGACTGCTTGAAGAAGACCGGGATGCCGTTGGCCTCCGCGGCGTCGCGGATCTCACGGGCCCACGCGTGGTCCATCTCCCGGCGGTCGGCCTCGGAGCCGGACTCGCCGCCGATCACGACCCAGTCGATGCCCTCGAGGTCCGCCGCGGTGACGCCCGTCGGCCCGACGAGTGGCTCGAAGCTGACCCACTTCGTCGCTGCGGCGGTCGCCTTGAGGTGTTCGATCCGGTAGGTGCGATCGGCGTTCTCGACGGAGACGCCCATCCAGAGGTTGTCCGGCCAGAAGCCGAACTGCCGGTCCCACCGGAGCAGGCGGTTCTCGTGCTCGGTGCCGTGCTTCGTCAGCGCCTGGAAGGCGTGCTGCGGGCACTCCTCGATGACCGAGAAGATCTCCCGGAGGTAGCCGTCCGAGATGTACTCCTCGGGCAGGAAGAGGTCCGAGACGCTGTTGACGAAGATCCGCCGAGGCTCCTTGTCCCGCGGCCAGTCGAGGTGATGGGCCTGCAGCTGGACGTTATCCTCGGCGTTGTCGACCGTCCACGGGCGGTCCGTGTGGCCCCAGCGCTGGGAGTCCCGAGCGGCGTAGCAGTTCGCGCAGCCGGGCGAGACCTTGAAACAGCCGTGGACGGGGTTCCACGTGTCGTCCGTCCAGCCGATGGCGGTGTCTGTCGTCGGCATCACGTCGCACCCCCGGCGGTCGGCAGGTCGTCGGGGTCCATCTCGAGGAGGGTCTCCTCGTAGGCCGCGTAGCTTCCACCGACTTGGTCCCCCTTCGGTTCGCGCTCGACTGGCTCGTCGAAGGTCTCGCCACACCGGCCGCAGCGATACGCCTCGTCGCTGTCGGCCTGGTCTTCGCTTTTGCGATGGTACAGGTTCCCGGCGACGTCGCATCCCGGGCAGGCCAGAACAGTCGCTCCGTCGCCGCTACTGACCTTGACCATCGTCGCCCTCCTGGATGTCCTGGAGCTCGTCGATCAGGAAGTCGATGAACTCCTTGTCGCGGTGGTCAGTCAGCGCGGTGATCGCCGTGCAGGCCAGCTGGAGAACCTCGCCAGCCTGGTCCCTGTCGACCAGGAGCGCGACGTTGTCCTCCTGGTCGAGCATGACGTTCTCGTAGTCCTCGTCGAACAGGACCAGCCAGCGGTGATCGTCGTCGGGCTGGCTGACGTCGAGGTCGACGTAGTCGTCGACCATCTCGCCGCCCGCCTCCGCTTCGTCGGGGTGCTTATTTGCCATCGTCCACCTCCTCGTCGAACCACTCGCCGACGTCGTGGCCCTCCTCGTGAGCCCATCGCTTCACTTCCGAGAGGGCCGCGTAGAACGCCTCGACCTCGAACGCGCCTCTCTCATCCTGGACGATCTCGTCGAGGACGTCGTGGTAGTCCTCGGTGAGCTCGTCATCCTGCGTTTGCAGCAGGAAGAGCGTGTCAAGGTAATCCGCAGCGACGTCCATCTCCTCAGCCTGCGCCGCGTGGACGACACCTCGCTCGAGGGCGTCGAAAATCATGAACGCACAGCGCTGGTCGACCTCGAACTCGTAGACTGGCGACCCTTCGTCAGCGACCTCACTCGTCATCGCGACACCTCCGTGCCCGCTCGAGGCGCCGGAAGTGCTCGATCACGTCCTCGCCGTTGCCGATGGCATCGGCGATCTCGAGGCGGATCTCATCTGGGTCGCGACCGTAGCGCCCCATCACTCCTCACCTCCGTCGAACTGCATCTCGACGTCGGCCAGTTCCTCGGCCTCGTCGACGAGCTCCTGGGGAAGGCCAGCGTGCGTGGCCAGGTCGTACAGCGCGTCGGGAGAGCTGGCCATGTCGTCTCTGTAGGCCCGCCGGAACAGCGCCTCGAGCAGGTCGACGGCGAGGTCGTGCTGGAGGCGCCGGAGGTCGTCGTTGGCCTGCTCGACGGGCACCCGTGCCAGGCGCGACGCTGGGAAGTCGTACGTCCCGGAGAAGGACGTCGACGGCTCGTCGGGGAGGTAGACGACCGAGTAGACCGGCTCGTCGTCTCGGACGTCGAGCAGCGCGTTCGCCTTGTAGGAGGCAATGTCGTAGTCCTCGCGCTGCTGGTGTTCCTCGACGGTCTTCGCGGCGCGGCCGACCACCTGCACCTTTCCGCGCTTGACCAGGTCGATCGCGACGTCGCCGACCTTCAGCGTGGCGAGGTCGTCAGTCATCGTTCACCCCCAGCTCCGCCTCGTACGCCTCGACCTTCCCGCGGGACGTCCCCGCTCCGAATCCGAAGGCGTACCCGACGACGAACGTCACGATCACGACGACACCCAGCACGAGGCTACTCATCGTCGACCTCCAGGCCGTCGACGTACTCGCTGAGGATCGACTCGGCATCCCCGAGGATCGCCGCGTCGATCTCGTCGTCGATGCGCTCCTGGACGGCGTCGAGCGTGACGCAGGCCGACCGGACGGCGTCCGCGTGGTCGTCGTTCGCCATCTCAGGCACCTCCCGTCCGCTCGACAATCTCGCGGGCGCTCAGCTCGACGCCGTCGTTGGGCCGGCAGTCGTGGTCAGCCAGGTCATCGAGGTTCTCACACTCCTGGCCGCAGACGTCACAGAAGTGGACCTTCTCGCCGAGTCCGGACAGCTGCCTGTTCGCGTCGCGGATCAGTGCAGCGTTGCGAGTGGCGTGCGAGTAGGCGTCGGGCGTCTCGCCGTCGCGACAACTGGCGGGCTGAGGGTCCCAGCCGCCGTCCGTCGCGACGGGACGGTTCGACTCCCACTCGTCGAGCGCCCACGCCAGCTGGTAGACCAGCGGCGCCGTATCGCCGACCTCCTCCTGGACAGCGACGTCGTCGAAGTCCCAGACGAGCGTCGGCCACTCTTCGCGGGGCAGCGGCTCTCCGTTTTCGTCTTCGAACTCGCGTTCGAGGAACGCCCGGCACTCGAAGCCGGCGTCGCGGACTGCTGCCAGCCGAGCCATCGCCTCCGCCGGGACCATCGTCTCGGTCCCCTTCTCTGCAGTCTTGAGGAGTTCGTCGACCGTCTCGGCGACCTCCTCGACGAGCGCCAGCAGGAGAACGGCCGGCGGCTGCTCGCCCCAGCGGTCGACGTTCTCCCGAGCGATGCCCTCCCAGTGGTCGGGACTAACGCTCACGACTCGTCACCTCCCGGGTCCGTCAGGCAGTCAAAACACGGCGCTGCCCCGGGCCGCGCGCACCGCGCGTCCCCGTGAGGGCAGGTCGGGTCCTGGTCGCCGACGCCGGCGAGCGTCTGGACGGCGTCCGGCCGCGGCGGTCGCGAGGTCCGGACGGACGTCACCGCCGGTCACCTCCCCGGACGTCGTCCTTGAACTCCTTGACGATCCCGGCGCGCCGCATCGCGTCGTCGACGAGCAGCTGCTTGCCCGCGTCGGTCAGGCGGTAGTCGTTCGTCCGGCGATCTCGCTCGCTCTTGGCGACCAGCCCCAGCTCGATCAGGTCGTCGAGGTTGGGGTAGAGCCGGCCGTGGTTGACCTCCTCGCCATAGAGGTCCTCGAGCTCGCGTTTGATACCGAGGCCGTATTCCTGGTGGTTCTGCTCTTCACCGAGGACGAGCAGGACGTTCTGCTGGAAGAGCGTGAGGTCCTGGGCGTCGACGCCGTCCGACTCGAGGCCAGCAACGCTCATGCCTCACCGACCTCCCCGGTCTCGTCGAGTTCGTCCTGGATGACCTGCAGTTCGCGCTTGGCGGCGTCTTCGACCCGTTCGAGGGCGTGGAGAAAGTCCTCATTCCGCTCGTGGCGGTTCCACAGCGCTTCGATGTCGATGTCGACGAGCCCGAGTTGTGTCTCGTCGTCGTACAGCTGCTCCGAGGTGTGGTCCTCGAGCTTCATGCCAGAACCACCCCCTCGTCCGTCGCGGGCTGCTCTGGATCAGCTGGCTCGCCGGCGACGATCGCGCGGACATCTTCGAGGGGCACGTACGTCGTCGCGTCGCGACTGTCGACGACGAGGCGATCGCCCCGGGGAAGTACCGTGTCGGCGGTGAGGTCCTCGCCGTTCTCCCGCCTGACCGTCAGGACGGGCATCAGGCCACCTCACGCGAAACGTTATCCCTGAAAGCGCCGTACGAAACAACCAGGCGGGCGTCCAGGCCTGCACAACCTCCCGCCTGTGTCTCCGCGGTTCCACGCGGGGACGTTTTCGCGAGACTGTGCTTCGACCCGTCAGCGACGCTATTCGTTGTCGATTCGCCGTCCGTGCTGGCCGCAGTTTTAAGGCCAGTTGCGTTCTCGTTTGTCATGGCTTTCGCGAAATCCCTGGGTAGGGAGCGTCGAAAGCCAGGTCCGGGGTGCTGCTACACCCCGGGCGCTTACCACTTGAGCGCCGCGTAGTCCTGGCTTCCAGTCCGAGACAATGGTAGGAACCCACTTAGTATTACCGTTGGTTCGTAGGTAGCGCTTACTACCCACTGATTATTTATCGGTTCCTTACCAATGGTGTCATATTGATGGCTACGAAACGACGCGAGCGAGTGAAGTTGACCGACACCGACTTCCTCATCTTGGGGAAGCTCCGTGAGGGCCGAAACCTCGCGGCGAACATCGCGCTCGAGATCGACCGGGCGCGGAACTACGTCAACCAGCGGATGCCCTACCTCTTGGACTACGGCCTCGTCGATCGCGTCGGTCCGATGGAGAACTCGGGACTCTACGAGCTGACAGAGAAGGGGCGGCTCGCGTACCAGCACCGTGGCCAGTACTTCGACGAGGACGTCGACTTCGAGGAGCTCATCGACGCCGAGCTTGACCGATCGGAAGGCCCCGACTAACCCGCTCACGCTTTCTCCCGCGGCTCGAACTCGGCCTGATGATCGGCGTGGGGGCCGGTAATCTCGACGTCGTCGCGATGCAGGACGTCACCCGTCGGCAGGTGGACGATCGTGTCGAACGTTCGCCCGCAGGAGCGACACTCGAAATGCCCGTCGACGACGCGGACGTCCCTGTGTTTGTGGATCGTCGGGCAGGCATACTCGTAGACCGAGTCCCGGAGCGTGTTGATCCGATGTGTTCGTTCTGGCATTCCGATGCTGGCCAGGTGGGGGGACGTAAAAGGGTCTATCGGGGGCCACGGAGCGAAAGTGGAGGTGCCGGACGCGGACCGGATCCGATATGTTCCGAAACTTGTTCTATTTGAAAGGACGGGGTATTTCCGGCCTCACTCGCGGCGCGAGGCTGGCCGAACTGATATGTAGCCGACGAGTAAACGGCCAGGTATGTCCCTGACCGAGTCCATCCCTGGAATGCGTCCTGGCGATACGGGGCGGAACGTCGCCGTCGGTATCCTCCTCGCCCTCGCGTTCTTCTTTCTGCTCCTCCTGTCGCCGATCATCGTGGGCGTCGCGGTCGCCCGCAACTACCGGGGCAGCGCCGAGAAGCTACAGTCCATCCCCGGGGTCAGCGCGGATGGTGGGTTCACGAGCGGCCTCGTCGTGTTCGCGATCGCCTTCGTCGCTCTGAGCGTCGTCATCGCCGCCGTGCCTGCCGAGGAGGAGTCATCAGCAGCGGCAGCTGGCTCGCCCGGTGATGGTGAGGCACCGGCCGCGACGGACACGCCCACTCCGACACCGACCGCAGCGCCTGCGACCGACACGCCCGCCCCAACGCCCGAGCCGACGGCGACTCCGATACCGACGCCCGATCCCACGCCAACGCCAGAACCGGCGCCCGAGGAGACCAGGGAGGTCCGGGTGATCTACTCGGGCGAGTGGAGCGGCGCGATCTCCTACACCCACGACGGCTCGAGCAACTCCCGGTCTGTCGATGGCTCCGGGACGACGCGCCTGGACGTCCCCGATGGTTCGACGATCGTCTCCGCAAATGCACAGAAGCAGGACGACTCCTCTCAGGAGCTGACCGTCCAGATCATCGACGAGACGGGCGTCGTCGCTGAAAGCTCCACGACAGCCGAGTACGGCGTCGCCCAGACGAGTCAGAGCTTCTACTAACTACGTCAGGACATCTCTGCCTTCACTTCGCGGCGCCACCGTCGGCGATCGCCCGCGTCGACTGGATCAGGTCGACGTCGGTCCGCCCGAGGTCGCAGTCCTCGTCGGCCAGGGCGCAGCTTTCGTCGTGGACAATCTCCAGCAGGTCCTCGTCCGCATTCCCGCACTGACAGCGGAAGGCGACGACGTCGTCCTTGTAGACGCCGTCCTGGACGTCGGCCTCCGCCGCGCGGACCACCCAGATGGGATTCTCGGGATCGAACTCCGGCGTGGGCCCGGCCTCGACGTCGCGGTCGAGATCGTCGTAGTGCTGCCGGCCGTGCTCGCCGATGAGGGGGCAGTCACCCTCGTGCCAGATCTGTCCGAGCGTCTCATCGCTACAGCCACAGTGCTGACAGCGGTAGCCTATCACCTCGCCGGCGTGGTGATCCTCGCACTCGTCGACGACCATCTTCTCGACGGGGACGTCCTCGAGCTCGACGAAGCGGACGTACATCACCGACCGCCTCCCGGCAGGTCGGCACCGCAGTCCGGACAGGTGCCGTCGTCGCGCGTGATCTCGTCAAGGACCGCCTCCGGGTCCCGCGTCGCGTGCGAGACCTCTACCTCGAGCTCGAAGCAGCCGTTCGGGCAGGAGAGGTCCCGGATAGCTTCGGCCATCTACAGCACCTCCGGGCCCGTGGACTCGGAAGTGCGCCACTCCCCCACCGGGACGAGCTCCCCCTCCCGGATCTTCTTCGCCCAGACGCAGGGGCCGCCGGAGGACACCCGGCCGTCCTCGGTGGTGTCGCTCGAGGCGACATCCCAGACGAGTGTCCACCGCCCCCCAGTCGTCCGCTCCGCGCACCGGAAGACGTAGCTCGTCGCACCGTCGCTCTCCGCGAGGACGAACTCGTCGCCAGCCTCGAGGCGGAGCGGTTCGTCCTGGCCCGTTGCAGCGTCCCGCGAGTAGGCGAAGGTCTCCGCACGCGCCTCGAAGGGGTACTGCTCGTGGGATCCGCCCCATGCCCGGGCGTCACTGTCCGCCTGGAGGGGACCGGTCACCGGCATCACTCCCCACCCCCGTACCGCTTGGCGTACGCCTGGCGGACCTCCTCGCTGTCGACCGGCTCGTCGACGGCCTCGATCTCCGCGGCGATCGCCGCCTCGACGCCGGCGCCGTCCTCCTGGACGCGGTCGTAGACGCGCCGGGCGAGCGCCGCGATCTGGACATCGACGTCGCAGTTGTACTTCTCCGCGACCGCCTCGGCCAGCGGCTCCATCTCCGACGGCGCGTAGATATCCGCGTCGAGCTCCTCCCACTCGCCGCGGTCGGTGTAGACGTGGCGCGCCCAGTCGTAGGGGTCGACTATCGGCGACCCGACGAGATCGTGGCGCTCCACACCGTCGTCCTCCAGGACGAAGATCGCGTCCTCGTCGCTGGAGTAGTAGTGCGTGGCGCCCTCGCCGTCGACGCCGAAGCGGGTGGCGTCCGGGGGAAGGTCGCCGATGTCGGTACCGTCTTCCGTGCTGCCGTTTTTCGCTGACATGCTTTGGGTCATCTCCCGAAGCGCGGGCCGGCGGTGGAGCGCCGGCCCGAGATTCTCCCGGGCAGCCCCGCGCTTCTTACCTCATCATCTCTCGGCTATCCACTAAACTATTACGGTTCGTTTATCCGTATGCTCATGCGTACATACCGACCGTAAGACTGTTGTGACGGGGCGTCATATTTACGGTTGGAATGGCCGCACAAGGTAGCAAGATGGCACTCGAGCCGGACCAGCTGAACCCGACCGACGAGTCGATTCTTGACGAGCTGCAGTCCGGTCGCTGTACGCCGGCGCACATCGCCGACAAGCACGGCTACTCGAGTGGCAACATACGGAACCGGATGACGCGACTGGCCGAGCACGGCCACGTCAAGGGCATCGGGGGAGGGCTCTACGAGCTCGCCGACGACCCGCGGGGCGGGCGCGAGAAGGACGACGAGGCAGCCCTCCGCGCAAAGCTCCAGGATGCCCTCGAGTCGAGAGACGACGCGCAGGCTCGGGCCGACCGCCTCGAGGAGGAGCTGGCCGACTGCCAGGACCTTCTCGAAGACGCGCGAGCGCAGGCGGTCGACGTCGATCTGGAGCGGGCCAGGGAGGGACTCGAGAGCGCGAAGACCGCACTGGAGGGGCAAAACCCCGACGTCGACATGGCCACGAGCGAGCTCGAGGCGGTGCTGGAGGAGCTTGGCGGATGAGCTTCCTTAGGCCTGGGGAGCGTGACCGGCCGGAGAACCGCGGACACGGGTGGGAGAAGTGCGCCGAGAAGATGAAGGAACGAGATAACCATACCTGCCAATCCTGCGGAGCGCAGTTTACCGAGGTCGAAGTCCACCACATCGTCAAGGGAAAGCACCTCCCGATGATCAACGCCCGGGCGTGGCTAAACCTCATCACCCTGTGCCCTGACTGCCACACCGACCTTGAGGGACTTCCACCCCTCCACCAGTTCCGGAGGCTGGCGCAGCACGACGGCCAGTGGGGCGATTACCGGGCCGATGTCGCGGACATCCTCGAACTGCTGCGGTCGGGCTGGACGCGGAAGAAGGAGATGCGCGAGAGACTCGGCGTGAAAAAAGACCGGCTCGACGTCATCATGAACAACTTGGTCGCGATGGGATGCGCGATTAAGAGCGACGACAGCAGATATCGCGCTCCAGTCGCTGCAGCCTGTCGGGCGGAGTTAGAGCACACGAAGCAGGACGTCGAGATGTTGGAGAACAAGCTAGGCCGAGAGGAGGGCCTTCGGGAACAACGCGAGGAGCGGATCGAGGAGCTGGAGGCGGAGCTGGAGGAAAACGACCGCCACCTCCAGAACGCTATCGCCAGCCTCGAAACCGCAGTGATGGAATTGAAGGCCGACAGGCCAGTTCTGAGGCAGGTTCGCTCCGACGTGAGGGAGGGAAAGTCGCTGTTAGAGAATACGCAGGAGTCCGATGAGCCCGAGAAAACGCGGGAGGAGAGGGTCGCAGAGGCCATGGAGGAACTGGCATGAACGTCAGAACCCAGCGCGAGTTTCACCACCGGAAGACGCTCAGAGACGCCGGCTGGGACGTCCCCCAGCGGGATAGTGTCGCCTTCAACGGCGGTAGCGAGACGCCCGAGCACTTCTTCGCGAAGGCCGCTGTTGCCTACGTCCTGAAACAGGACGGGTATCGCGTCGCCTCGGAAGTGGAGGGGCCAACGGGCGAGATCGACGTCGTCGCCTACGGCACCGACGACGAGCCGATCGCCGTCGAGGTCGAGACGAGTCCCACCGACGAGGTCGTCCAGGACAAGCTCGAGCGGTACGTCCACGGCCAGCCGTTCCGCGACATGTTCCTCCTGGACGTCGATGAGCTGCCTGCGACGTTCGACGAAGCCGTCGAGTGGGCACGGGGGCAGCTATGACCGACACCATCACCGTCGGCGAGACCGCAACCGGCGAGCCCTACACGCTCCCCCATCGAGGACGTCCTCACCGGCCGGGGCTTCGTCACCGGGAAGTCCGGCGCCGGGAAGTCCAACACCGGCTCGGTCATCGTCGAGGAACTCCTCGAGGAGGGCCACCCGGTGCTCGTCGTCGACACCGACGGCGAGTACTGGGGCCTCAAGGAGTCCTACGAGATCCTCCACGTCGGCGCCACCGAGGAGTGCGACCTCCAGGTCGGCCCCGAGCACGCGAGCAAGCTCGCGCAGCTCGCCCTCGAGCAGCACGTCCCGATCGTCCTGGACGTCTCCGGCTTCGTCGACGCCGACGCTGCCGACGAGCTCGTCCACGATGTCGCCCACGAGCTGTTCGTCCGCGAGAACGACGTCCGCCGGCCGTTCCTGTTCCTCGTCGAGGAGGTCCACGAGTACATCCCGCAGAGCGGGTCGCCCGGAGAGGTAGGCGAGATGCTCATCCGCGTCGCGAAGCGGGGCCGGAAACGCGGCCTCGGGATGGTGGGGCTCTCGCAGCGGCCGGCCAGCGTCGACAAGGACTTCATCACGCAGGCAGACCTGCTCGTCTGGCACCGCCTCACCTGGGGCAACGACGTCGACGTCGTCCGGACGGTGATCGACGCCGACCACGCCGACCAGGTCGACGACCTCGGTGATGGCGAGGCGTTCGTCCAGGCCGACTGGCACGAGGCTGACGTCGAGCGCGTGCAGTTCCGCCGGAAGCACACCTTCGACGCCGGCGCCGCGCCCGGCCTCGACGACGTCGAGCGGCCGGAGCTCAAGTCCATCGGCGAGGACCTCGCCGAGGAACTCGAGGAGATCTCCGCGGAGCAGGACCGCCGTTAGGACCGCATCGCCGAGCTGGAGGCGACGGTCGAGCGGAAGGACGAGGAGATCGCCGACCTCGAGGCGGAGATCGAGCGCCTCCGGACGGCCGACGAGACGCTCGACTTGCTGACGAGTCGCCTCGAGGGGACCGCCAGCGACGCCGCGGCGGGCGCGGTGCCCGACGACGTCCAGGAGCGCCTCGAGGACAAACAGGCGACGATCGCCGAGTTGCGCGAGGAGCGCGACGCGCTCGACGTGCAGCTGGACAGCCTCCAGCAGGAGTACGAAGAACTCGCCGACGAGGTCGAGCGCCTCCGCGGCATCGAGGACCGCGTCGAGCAGGCCGAGCGGATCGAGGAGCAGCTGGACCGCGCTCGCGACGTGCTCGGTGTCGACGTCCAGGAGGGCGGCGCCGACGAAGCGCGGGTCCAGGAGTTGCAGGAGCGCGTCGACGAGCTCGAGACGGAGAACGAACGACTCCGGGAGCAGTCAGGCAGCGCTGCAGCTGACGACGACCTGGCCAGCCTCCTGAATCACGAGGCCGTCCGGGCGGCGATCGACACCGCGATCGAGCGCGGGGACGCCGGCGGCGACAACTACGACCCGGTGCTGTCCGTCCTCGCCACCGCGGACGGCGAGGCGCTCCCGGCGAAGGACATCGCGGCGCCGCTGTCCATCTCGAAGCGGACCGTGCAACGTGTCGTGAAGGCACTCCACGCTGCGGGCGTCGTCCAGACTGAGGGGTCGAAGCCGACGCGCTACAAGCTCGACCGGGAGTTCCTCGAGAACCGGATCGAAGTCGCGGAGAAGCAGGCCGCCATCGCTGCCGGCGGCGAGTAGTCTTCGGAAAAGCGGGCGGGGTGCCCATGTCGACCTGAGACCGTGCCTCGAGCGACTGGTGCGGGCGTGACCCCGGTCATGGGGCGTGGGGGATTTGTCGTCCTCGGGGAGACGAGTAGTGACCGGGGAGCTGGCAATCAGGAGACGCCCGCACCATCTCGCGGTAGTCAGCAACCTATCAAAATCGTTGCGGATCGTTGTTGACCGGCCCCTACCCGGACTGCTGCTCGCGCGCCTCGGCCAGGATCTCGTCGGCGATCGCAAGGATGTCCTCCATCGTCGCGACGAACGCCTCGGCGACGGGGGCGAAGCTGTCCGGACCAGACCCCTCGACGCCGTCCCGGGCGCTCTCGAGTGCCCGAGCAGCGTCAGATGCCTGCGACTCGGCACTCTCGGGCTGGCCGTTGGTGAGCTGCTGGTCGGCGCCCTCGAGGTCGTCGACGCCGGTCATGGCGTCCTCGAGATAGTCGCGCATCCCCTCGAAGGCAACCGCCTCGCGATAGATCATGTCGTCCTTCGTGGCCGTCGCGTCGGCGTCGATCCCCTCGATCGACTCGAAGGCGGGGACGCTCGGGTCGCCCATTCCGACGCGTGCATTGCCGATGGCGTCGAGTCCGTCGTTCGCGGCCTCGAGGTCGATCCGGATCTCGCCGTAGTCGAGGCGGCGCCGCGCGGCAGAGCCGACTGCTTCGATCCCCTCGACGTAGTCACTCATCGCCGCCTGCAGCTGGGCGAGCGCCTGCAGCCAGTTGGCCGCCGACCGAAGCTGGCTCTCCTGACTGCGGACGTCGTCCGGCGGGTCGTCGCTGATTTCGTCGAGCGCGGAGAGCGCGTCGTCGCACTCGCTGACGATGCGGTCGGACGAGAAGTCTGTCACCGCCGGCCCGACGTCGGCGATCGTCTCGGCGCCGCCGCCCTGTGAGAGGTAGACCGAGTGGGCGGTCTTGATCGAACCCCTGGCGTCGGTGAGGTGCTCGGCAGCCACCTCTGCCTCGGAGGGAGTCGACTCCGTCTCGGTCTCGGTGTCGGTCTCCGTCGACGTCTCGGTCGCCGTCTCCGTGGGCGTGTCCGTCGCCGACGCTGTCGGTGTCTCCGTCGGCGTACTCGTCGTCTCCGTGGGGTCCTCGTCTGCTTCGCCTCCGCTACAACCGGCGAGTAGAAGGGCCGAGCCAGCGGCGACCAGGTACCGGCGTCGGTACATACCCGACAATCGACTGGTATGCGTCTTAAGTGTAGGGCCAGTATCAGAGCGAGTTCGGGCCGATGTCGTTCTTCAGCGCCGTCCGGTCGGCGTACTCGTCACCGTCGGCAAGGAAGACCAGCTCGACGGTCATCGTCTTGAGCCCGCGCGGCGGCATCGACTCGTCGGTCCCGCCGACGAGTGCGCCCCAGAACGACTCGATGTCGTCGACGCCAGCGCCGGGGACGACCTCGAGGACCTGCGACGAGACGGGGGCACGTGCTGGGAGATCCTCCTGGACCCACGGGACGCCATTGTGATTGCGGCCGGTCCTGACCGGTGAGACGAAGGCCAGGCGCTCGACCATGTCGTCGTAGTCGTTGGCGTGGCTCTGCGGGTCGAAGCCGATCGAGAGACTGACCGTCTCGCCGCGGGTTCGCGTCGGCGTGTTGCTCTGGAGATACGTCGCCGTCGGGCCGTCTGGATCAAAGCTGATGGTAAGGTCGGACATGAGTCAGTTACTCCCCCGCCTGATCGCGGCGACGAGGTCCTTCCGCGAGCCAAACTGGAGCGACCCGGACGCGCCGCCAGATCCTTTCGACAGCGAGACGCGCTCGAGGTTGGAGCGCTCACCGTCGAACTCTGCGGGCTCGTACTGGTACCCTGGCGGAATGTACGTCGGGTGGATCTGGACAGTTCCGCTGATCCTGTCCCCGGCGATCCCGTCACGGAGGGCCTTCCTGGCCGCCTCAAGTCGCTCGTCCACGGTCGTCGCGCCGGAGTCGATCGCCCGGCGCTCGATCCGGTCTACGCGCTCGGACTCGTTCGGGTGCCGGACGACGATGTCGGACAGGCCGGAGTCGGGCGCCGGGAGGACGCGCACCTCGTTAAAGTACTCCGACGTGTCGCGCTCCGACGTGACGGCGTCTTCGCCGTTGGTCGTCCAGTCGGCACTCTTGACGGCGGCCGGATCCCCGCGACGGTACGACTCGGCCACGAGCCCGGGCTCGCGGTGGTCGATCGTGTACCGGAACCCCCCGGCATCATGGAGTGTCTTGAGGTTCTGCATCCACGACTCGCCGTTTAGCTCGAGGCCCGCGCCGCCGATGATGGGGAGGTCGTCGGTCGTCACTGTCCACTGGAGGTCGGAGAGCGTTTGGGTGGCATCGCGGGAGGTAGGCGATGCCCCATCCCCACTGGAGTAGCTGGAGAGGTCGATCTCGAGAGTCGGCTTGAAGCCGTACATGTCCGCCGCATCGAACTCCGCGGTCAGCGATGCTGCGTTCTGGGTCTCGACGAAGTCGTCGGTCTCCGGAACCGTCGAGAGACGGATCGCCTGGTCGCCCCCGACGTCGTCCATCGTCACCGAAACCGTCATCTCGCGAATGTGGAATACCTCTTGTGCGTCCTGCGCTCGAATGGTATATTGGTCCGGGTACTCGCCGGGTCCCGAAAGCGTCTCTCCCGTGCCGTCGTTGTCGAAGGTGTAGTTCCAGCCGCCGAAGCGATCGCCCGAGTCACCCACCCAGGCGCAATCGAACACGAGGGCTCCCTCCCAGGGATTTGTATCTAATTCGTCACCGTACTGATCATCGCCAACGACACGGAACGTGTAGGTGGTGCCGGCCTTCAGGTCGTCGCTCACCTCGGTGGTAGCAACGCTGTCGAGCCAGCCCATTGACCGATCTCCAGAAGCGTGCCTCCGGAAGGACTCCTCGCCGTCGATGTAGATGACGATGTCGCCCTGGAAGGTAGAGGACTGCCAGTACCTCACGCCCCAGGTGACGTCGTCGGCCGGGATGTCGTGAGCAGGCGTGAAGTCGAACTGGAACTCGTCGCCCGCGCTGTCAAACTGGAGCCCCTCGCCGTCCGACATCGTGAACGGCCTGCTGTTGTCACCAGTGACGGTCGGCGATCCGAAGATCGTCGCATCCTCGGCCTCCTGGAACCACCCCGTCTGTGCCAGTTCGAGCGTATTATTCGCTGCGTCGTAGGCGACCGGTTCGTCCGGGTCGAACGGACCGAAGATGGCGTCGAACTGTCCGGCGACAGTCGTGTCGATTAGCGTCCTGTCGACCTCGATATCAGTAACCGACGGCGGGATGACGGTCCACGTGTCCGCCGGAGTGTTTGAGACGTAGTCCTCGATCGCCTCGTGTACCGGTAGACGTGAATAGCTCTGGCGGGTCGTATCCTGACGAAGCGCGTGGCCCGGCCCCTCACCGGCCAGCGTGATCGTCCCGCCTGACTTCGGCGTTCGCTGGAGCGGGCCGCGAATGATCTTCTCGTCGCCGGAGTAGATCGTCACGTCGCCGAGATGGTAGTCGCGGAGCTCGTCAAACGCTGGTGCGATGGTTAGTTGCCAGCCAGAGATCGCAGTGTGTTCGAGGTCGAGCTGGTCGACGCCCTGGATGCGGCTCGGCCCGACGGCGGCCTGGAGGACGGGCGTCGATCCGGGCGCGTTGGGCTTGTGTATCTCCGCCCAGAAGGTGTCGTCCGACCGGGCAACGACGTCCGTCGCGACGTTACTGAGGGCGAACGTGTGCTCCGATTCCTGTCGGATGCGGTAGTCGACGACCTCGTAGAAGATCGGGCTTGAGTCGTCGACGTCCGTGGTGTTGGCGGTATAGGTCGCGACGGTCGTCCAGGTACTCCCGCCGTCGAGGCTTCGCTGCAGCTTGATGACCTCGTCGGCGTGATCGGAGTTGTCGGTGAACGTCGCCTCGACGGTGTCGAAGCGGCTGGTTATCTGAAAGTTCGTCGGCGCCGGGAAGGGCAGCGTCCCGCTGACGGGCGTCGTCCACGCCCCGGTGGCGTGCTCGGTCTCGGTGCGGACGCGTGCCTCGTACTCCTCGCCATCCTCGAGGGCCGTGAACGTCGTCGTGAGCGTCCCCGAGGTGTCACTGTCCGACGCGAGCACCGTCTCGTGGTACCCGACTGCAGCCCCATCCCAGGCCATTTGCCCCGTCTCGCGAATCTGGACGCGGACATCGCCGTTGTTGGTGACGTCGTCGATCTCGACGCCGAGCTGGTCCTCGGCGGTCGTGTCGAGCATCGGCTGCTGGGCGTCGGGCAGCTGGGTGGTGACGGTGACCATTATTGGGTGCTCGCGGTGCCGTTGTCGTTGTAGGCCTCAACGCGGATGTCGTACTCTTCGCCGTTCAGCAGGCCCGTGATAGTGTAGCTCTCCGTGTCGGCCGCCAGGTCGGCGACCTCCGTCCACGTGGAGCCGCCATCCGTGGACGTGTAGACGCGGTAACCGTCCTCCGGTGAGGTGTTGGGCTGACCGTCGGGGTCCGTCCACGTGATATCGATCTCCGTCGCGCGGACATCCGCCGCCTGGAGGTCTGTCGGTGCCGCCGGTGGATACGAGGGCGTGATTTCGACCACGGGGCCGGCGGTGGTGGTCCCAGTGGAGACGTTCGTGAGCGAGGAGTCGGTATACGTCCCGCCTGGTTGGCCGTCGCTTCCCCCGCCTTGAGCGTCAGCATACCCGCCGTTTCCGCCCTCTCCGGTGCCTGCTGCGTCCGATCCAGATGAGGCATTACTGCCTTCTGCTCCACCACCAACCCCTCCAGGGGAGCCGCCACCACCACCGCCGCCGCTTACTGAATCTCCCGAATACGCCCCACCGCCACCGCCACCACCGCCGCACGCTCTGGCAAGGTCGGAGCCCGTGTCAGAATCAACGAGTGCCGATCCTGCACCCCCTCCGCCACCGCCGCTGGCGATTGGACGAGCATCGCCTCCATCGCCGGCGGCATTTCGTTGATTATGTCCTCCGGATCCGCCAGACCCCGACGGAGATGTCTGATCCGAATTATAAAACCCGTCTTCGCCGTCTTCGCCGACGTAGACGATAATCTCGTCGCCAGGCGATACGTCGATAGTCGCAGTTATTTCTCCGCCTGGGCCACCAATCCCGTTTTCTCCAGGGTATTGATTATTGTCGTACGTTCCACTACCTCCAGAGCCACCGCGAATTAGAACGGTAGCGCTGGCCACCCCTGACGGGACTGTCCATGTGTGCTGACTGTTCGGCGTATCGTAGGTGGGCATCTCAGTCGAGCACTCCCTCTCTGCGAAGTCGGTCGAACGTCTGTCCCTCGCGCTGGTCGAACACCAATTCCGCCTCCTCGTCGATGACCGCCTCGAGCGTCTCGTCGCCCACGTCGACGCGCAGTCCTGCGCCCGACAGTGCCGACCGGACGGCCCGGGCGATCGCCCGCGGGTCCGTGCCGCCGCCCTCGACCGGCGCCGGGCCGCGGTCGCTGACCTGCGCCGCGGGGACGACGCGCTCGCCGGCGTGGATCCGTGCGAGACCGCCCCGCTCGACGAGGCCGCCGGTCGCGAACCCCGGAACGCCGAGTCGGCCAAGCGCGAAGTCGCGAACCATCCCGCTGGGGCTACCGGAGGAGGACGTCGCTTCGGCCGCGTCGGTCGCAACGCCGGCCGTAGTCTCACCATCGTCACCGAACTCCGACATGCCGAGTGTCACCCCGTCCTTGACCGCCGCCTTGATCTTGTCACGGAGGCGGTCAGCCAGGTCCTGGATCCACTGGATCGTTCCGTCGACGAGGGACGAGAGGCCGCCAGTGATGCCGTCGACGATCAGCGCTGGGAGCCCGTCCTCGGTATCGGTGAACCAGTCGAACGCCCGTTCAAGAAGGTCGGCGCCGTTTTCCTTCACCCACTTCCAGGCGGCAGTGAGGCCATCCCGGATCGCGTCGACGATGTTGAACGCGCCGTCGATGGCGTTCCCAAGGATGTTCTTCAGGTTGTCCAGCGCCGCGCCGAAGTCACCCTGGACGAGGTTCATCACCAGCTGCATCGCTTCGGCCAGCTGGTCGATCTGGTATCCCAGGACCGACCCGATGACATCGGCGATGGTCTTGACGATCGGGACGACCACGGGCTCGACTGACTGCCAGACGCCGGTGAGGACGGTCCCCGCGTCACGGGCGTAGCCCGCCAGCGCCTGGAAGGTCTCGCCAGCCTCCTCGAGGACGGGCCCGAGGTTGCGGCCGATCGCGTCGGCTACCCTTCGGACGATCGGCAGCACGAACCGCTCGAATGCCGTCCGCCAGGCGCCGACCAGCCGGCGCTGGATGTCGATCCAGACGCCGATGGCAGAGACGATGCCGCCGATCGCGGAGTCGATCGCGTCGCCGTTGTCCTCGACCCACGTGGAGATCCCCTCGAAGGCCTCCTGGGCGCCGGCAGCCAGATCCTCGAGGACGCCCATGACGTCCTCGAATAACGGCTCGACCTCGACGACGACGTCGTCGACGACCTCCTGCATGCCGAAGAGGTTCTCCTCCCAGGCCACCCAGAGCGCGCCCACCGCGGCGGCGACGGCCAGCGCCGGCGCAGCGATCGCCGCGATGCCTGCTGCGGCCCCGGCCGCTGCCGGAGCGAAGGCGACCAGCGCGGCGGTCAGCCCGCCGATCAGCGTCGAGACGAGCGCGATTGTGCCGACGTTCGTATCAAACTGCTCATTGAGTCCCTCGAAGCCATCGAACGCGCCGGTGACCGTCTCGACGAGGTCGGTCATCACCGGCAGGAGATCCTCGCCGACGGCGATGGCGGCGTTCCTGACGCGGTTCTTCAGCACCTGGATCTTGTTGTTAAAGGTGTCCGCGGCGGCTGCGTACTCCTCCTGGAGGGACGTCCCCGCGCCCATCTGCTCGTTGGCGATCTCCTGGGCGGTGGCCCAGCCCTCCGTGTTCTGCGCGAGGCTGGCGAGTGCCTGCCGCGATGTCGTCGACAGCGTCTTCCGGAGCTGGTCGGCGGCGTCGCCGCCCTCGCCGAACGTCGCGACCATCTCCCGCATCAGCGCGTTGGGATCGTCTTCGCGCATCGAGCGGAACTCCTGAGTGGTCATGCCGAGCGCCGCAGCGAGATCCTCGGCCTTGCCGGGGTCCATCATCTCCTGGGCGAACCGGCGAAGGCGCGTCCCGGCGATGCGACTCGAGGCGGAGACCTCGTTCATCGTCGCGTTCAGCGCCAGGATCTGCTCGGACTGCAGCCCCAGCTGCGAGAGCGTCCCCGAGGAACGCGTCGCGGCGTTCGTGATCTCCGACGCCGACGTCGCCATGTTGTTCGAAAGGCCGTTGACGGCGTCGCCGAGGTCCTGGATGTTGTCGATGGGCTCGTCCATCAGCGTCGTCATCCGGGCGAAGGCCTCGCCGGCCTCCTGCTCGGTGAGGTCCGTCGCGACGGCCATCTGGGCGACCGATTCGGTAAACTGCTCGATGTTCTCGGAGCCCTCGACGCCGAACCGGCCGGCCTGGGCGGCGATCCCCGCCAGGTTCTCCTGGGCGACGGGCATCTCCGCCGCCATCTCGCGGATGCGGTCGGACATCTCCGCGGCGATCTCGGGCGAGGTGACCTTCTCCACCTCGACCATCTGCTCCTCGAAGTCCGCCGCGGCGCTGGTCGCTGCGGCCAGGCCACCAGCGGCGAGGCCGGCAAGCGCGGCGCCGGCGAGTCCGACGGCGTTCCGCAGGCTACCCAGCTTCGCGATGGCGCCGTCGAGGGCGTTGTTCAGTCCTGACGCGTCGCCGCCGACGCTGACGGTGACGTCCTCGTCACGTCCGGTAAAAACCATTCAGTCGTAGCCTCGATTTTCGATTTCCGCGATCATGCGCTCGGTCTCGCGCTCGTGATTCCGGCGCATTCGTTGCTTGCGCTGGGCCAGCCGAGGCGACGTCCCGGTCTGTGCCGCCTCACGCTGGGTCTGCTCCTGTTCGTTGAGCGCAGCCAGTCCCTCGAGGGACCGCCGGAGCTCGCTGGCGTGCAGCTGTGACGCCTCCTGGGGCGTCCACCCAAACTCACGGTAAAAGAGCGCCTCTACCGCTGCGGAAGCTCGTCGAGCTCCTCCCCGAGGAGCGACTGCATCTTCTCGAGGTCCTCGGCGCTGACCGCCTGGAGCTGGCCCACGTTCTCCTCGACGCGCTGATTCTCCACGGCGAGGAAGATGTCGTTTCCCGACGCGTTCTTCAGCGCCTGCAGCACGCCCTGGATGACGTAGTCCGGCAGGTCGGAGAGGTTGCCGCCGGCGCCGAGCCCCTCGACGATGTACTCCGACGCGACGGCGTCGATGTCGTCTTCGCTGGGATCCGACGCCTCGAGGACGGTCTCAATCGGCTCCGAGTCGACGACCGGCTTGCACCGGATCGCCTTGTCCGTTCCCGGGATGCGCTGCTTGACGGGTTTCAGCTCGCCGTCGCCATCGCGATGGATGCCGAAGTCCTCCGGCTCGGCGATCTCCAGGCCTTCGCCGTCGTTGAGGCGAGTGGCGGGTTCACCGTCAGGCACTGGCGCTCACCTCGATTGCCGGGTTGCCGCTTGCCTCGAAGGTCTCGCTGTAGGAGGCGACGGCCTGGTCGGCCTCTCGGGTCCGCTCTGCGGAGTCCGTCGGGACGCTGTTCTTGAACGTGACGGTGCCGCCAGAGAGCTCGTGGACGAGATCGGCCTGGTGCTTCGTCAGGCTCTCGACCATCGAGTTGTGGCTGGCGTAGGGGCCCGCGACGTCGGCGTCGACGGAGGCGAGGCGGTTGCCCTCGTCGACGGCCGGCGCTCGCGAGCTGTGAACCGTGGATGTCCCGACGTTGTTCTCGACCGTCCAGGAGCCAGAGTTGACCCGTGCTCGGACGGCCTCGCCGGTGGGCCGCTCGAAGCGGTCGCCGACGAAGTGTTCGTAGGTCGTCCCGATCTCGCTGGCGTGCGACCCGGATCCCAGCGCGGGGACGCCGCGATCCCCGTCGACGGGCTGGTCGTCGCCGGAGTAGGACAGCCCGCCTTTGATCTCCATGATGGTCGTCCCGCTGCCGTCGGTAATGGTGACGTCACCCTCGGGCTGGTCTGACAGCCAGACGGCGTCGACGTCGCCGAACGTCTCGGTCGTCGTGACCGCAGTCGTGCCGTTGAGGGAGATCGTCTCGGTCGTCCCGGCGTCCTCGTTCTCGATGGTGACGTCCATCGTGTCGGCGTCATCGCTCGAGGTGGCCTCGAGCGTCGTCGACTCCGACGGCTGGTGGATGGTGTAGGAGCGAACCTTCTTCGGCTGGTAGGTCAGCTCCATCAGGATGGGGTCTTCCTGGCTGGGGTCGAGCGTCGGCGTGACGGTGTCGACCTCGGCGCCGCGGACGACCGTGTAGATGCGGACGCCGGCGCCGTCGTTTCCGCCGGGATTCTCCTGGCGCTCGACGATCATGTGGGAGCTCGGCAGCTGGTGTTGGTCGTCGCGGAGCATCCCGTAGCCGCTCGCGTCGAGCGGGTCGCCGTTGCTGTCGACGAAGAACCGCTGGAGGTCGTAGCCGACGTCGCAGGTCGGCTCCTCCGTGCCGCGGCCGTGGTCTTGTGCATCGGCCGTCCCCGCGGCGTTCTGCGCAGCGAGGCTTGCGCCTGCCGCTGCGGAGAAGCTGCGGATCCGGTCCGAGAAGCGTTCGAACTCGGGGTCTGTCGGCACCTCCATCGGGCTGGGCTCGGGAACGAACTCGAACCGGCCCGGGAGGGTACCACTCTCTGGGGTGTCGTTTACGCTCATGATTCGTCGTCGGCCTCGTAGGGCCGGATGTCGTCGTAGCGGTCACACAGCGCCTCGCCGACGTCCTCGGTGACTTGGGCGGTCCCGGTCGAGGCGAACTCGACGGGCTCGTCCATCAGATCCTCGTTGAAGAGACGCCGCGTCGCCGCGTTGTCGTTGATAACCCGCATGGTCAGGGTGCCTGGGTGTGCTTCAGCCGGACGACCACCTGGTCGCGGTAGTGCGTCCGCTCGTGGGTCTCTTCGTCGTCGGCCGTCGACGGCGGCGACGCGCCGATCCACTCGTAGCCAGCCGGGGCGTTCTCGGCCGCTGCCTCGTTGCAGACCGACCACACCTCGCGCCCCAGATTGTTCGCGACGTCGTCCGGATGGGTGCCGGCGCCGTCGTAGATCGCGTCGTCGACGGGACCACCCCAGCAATCGACCAGGATCGTCTCGACGACGTCCTGGACCGGTCCGCCACCGCCGGAGTCGATGCCGGTGAAGCCCGTCTCGCCACCGCCGGGGACGACCGGGTCGTTGCTGACGATCGCGACGAGCGGGTAGTCCAGGTCGCCGTCGTAGTCGGCGAAGAAGACGTCGCCGCCGGCGTCGGTGTCACCCGGCGGCCCGGGATCGAACGTGACGGCGACGACGCTGGGGTCCATCTGCTCGCGAAGGAACGCGATGAGGTCGCGGTCGACGTGCTTCGCCATCAGTCACGCACCACCGTCAGGACCGTCACGCCGGAGTCTTCCGGGTGGGTGGTCAGGACCTCGAATGCCCGGCCCGAGGGATGGACGAGTTTCGTCGGGTAGTCCTCCTCGCCGGCGCCGACGATCGGCGGCCCGACGTCGACGGCGCGGATCTCGAGGTCGGACTCGACGTCCTCCCCGCTGGAGAGCGACTCGACGGTCGGCATCGAGCGCTGCTCGAGGACGCCCGTCAGTGTGCCGTCGTCGCTGTAGGACGGTGGGTCGCGTCCGTCGCCGCCGCTGGCGTTGCGGACGGTGTACTCGACGCCCTGCGGCTGGATGAGGCGTTTGGCTGGTCCGTGCATCGGTCAGTTCACCTTCTCGACAGAAACCGACGCTCGCATCGCGCCGGTGTCGATGATGTCCTTCTGCGTGATGATCCGCTGCATCTCGCGCTGGACCGCCAGTGCCGTGCTCCTGGCGAGGTCGTCCTCCGTCGCCTCCCAGACGTCGACATCGAGAAACTCCGTGATCTCGCTGGCCAGGTTCGCCTGGATCCGCTCCGCTGCGGGGCGGGCGAACGGCCGCGCCTTCATCTTCGACGTGCCCAGCTCGTGGAAGACGGCGTACTTCACCGTCGGGCCGACAACGAAGATCGCGCCATCGCCGAACTCGAAGCGAAGAGACTCGAGCAGGTTCACCGTCGATCCGTAGCCGACGATCGTCGCACCCCAGCCGCTCATGAGTCGGTGGTCGTGCTGACGTGGCGGCCGGAGTCGCGGACGACCCGACCTGAGTGGCCGAACTCGTCACCTGGGTCGAGGCGCCGGACACGCTTTCGCAGGTTGGCGATCTCCGACGTCTCGTACGTCGTGGACGTCCGGCCGCTCTGGACGGACTCGCCACGCCGATCTTTGCCCTCGGCGATGCGAAGCGCCGCCAGCACCGCCTCGAAGTCCTGCCGATGCTGCGTGTCGTCGAAGGTGACGTCGGTCTCGTCGTAGGCCCGGTCGATCTCGCGCTCGGCCCACTGCAGCTCACTGGTGATGTCGCTGTCCGCCAGGTGAGTGTTGATCACCTCGCGGACGTCGTCGGCGCTGGCCTCGGGCATGAGTGGTTACTCCGTCCGCTCGTCGATGGCGTCCTGGACGCCCTGGCGGTCGGCCGCCGACTCGATCGCCTCGAGGTGCTCGTCGTAGTCGCCGGACTCGATGTCCGCGACGACGTCCTCCATCGGCGTCCGGTCGACGAACGCCTCGGCGTCGAAGTCCTCCTCAGCGTCGGGTTCTTCGGCTCCGTCAGTTTCGGGGCCGTGGCCGCCGCGCTCGATGTGGCGGTGCATCGCGAGGAGTTTCTCTGCGACCACCGGATCGCCGACCTCGGCGTAGCCGTCCTCGTCGAACTCGAGCGGGGAGTCCTCGCCGAGGACCTGCTGGTTGTGGAGCTCGGCGGGCCCACCGGAGTCGTGCTTGAGGAACATGACCGATCAGGTTTCGATGGCGACGTTCGCCGAGGGCTGGGTCGCGACGAAGCCGACCCGCTCGTCGATCTGCCAGACGTCGGCCTCGATCGATTCGTCGCGGTACTGCGTGACGTCGACGGCCCGGCGCGTGGACTCCCAGCCAAAGTTCGTCGGATCGACGAGGTACGCCTCGCCTTCCGCGTAGTTGCCGGTGTTGTCGAGGAAGACCGGCACGTCGCCGGCGATGCCCAGGAACGCCTGCTGCCCGACGAGGGTGCCCTGGGGCAGGATCCCCATTTCGAGGACGGAGTCGCCGAGCTCGCTGGCCTGCGTGAACTTGTCCATGTTCAGCAGCGCGTTCATATTCTGGCCGCCAGTGAGCAGCCGCAGTTCGCCCAGGTCGAGCTCGTCCTGGAAGGCCTGCTGGCGAGCCAGGGTGATGTCCTCGTACTCGAAGACGCCTGCAGACTCGTTGCCGGCGTCGATCGGACCAGCCGAGTTCGAGTTGTTCGAGAGGACGTTGTAGGCGATCCCGTCGACACGCGTTTCTTCGGCACGGACCAGGTCCTCCTCCTGGTCCATCGTGATGTCGATGACGTTGTCCTCGACGTCCTCGTCGGGGATGACGATCTCCACACCGTACTTCGTGTGTGCCGCCTGGACCGTGTCGTAGTCCTTGGTGGCCCGCGGGAACTCGCTCCCCGGCGGGACTTCGGCGACGTCGCCGTCGAAGTCGCCATCGGAGATGGGGAACTCGACGGAGTTCGAGTCGTTGTTCGTCGCGTCGTAGTCCCGGAACGCGGTACGACTCTGGTACTTCTTGTTGCGGATCTTCTCGACGATCGAGCGGACGTCGTCGTCACTGATGATGTCGGATGCGGTTTGTGCCATGGAAGTTCACCTCAGAGAAGGACCCACGCGTGACCGTCCGGTGCCTCCTGGCCGCGCCAGGAACCGCCAGCGTCCGACAGGGCGTGGGCAGGCCCGCCAGCGCTCGTCTCCAGTTCGCCCGCGGCGCCGGTCGCGCCGAGGTCGAGATCGTCGCCCGCCGAGACAGACGCCTCGACCGCCGCCACGGTGGGGCCGCCGACGTGGACGGGAGCGACGCCGCTGTCCTCTGTCGCCCGACCTCGGGCCCGGACGCCGAGCAGCTGCTCGGTGTCGGTGCCGGGCTCGATCTCGCCACCGGTGATGCCGACAGCGTCGCCGGCCTCCGTCGTGTCGCCAGCATCGGAGTAGCCGATGGTGGTGGTGCTGTCACCGCCGTTCTGTCCGGGTTCGCTTGCCATGTTCAGAGCACCTCCAGGGCCGCGTCGTAGTCGTCGACGTCGGCCAGGTCAGCAGCCTCCGCCTGGAGCGCCTCGACGCGCTCGTCGGGGAGGACGTTGCCGACGTTCGAGAGCTTCTCGTCGATCTCGGCGATCCGCTCGACGTCCTCGTCGGACGGACCGGAGCCGTCTCCATCACCGCCGGTCGGGCCGCTGCCCGTCTCCGGGGACTGCGTCAGCGCCTCGACGTCGAGGTCGCCCTCGTCGGTCTCGAACTCCGAGGCCATCGCCTCGAAGCTCATCGCCTCGACCGTCGCCTCGCGAAGCCCCTTCTGCTCGGAGAGCGCCTCCGCCATCATCTCCTCGACGATGGCGACGCGCTCGGCCATGGCCTCCGCCTCCTCGGCGTCCATGACCTCGGGCTCCTCGAGGTCGGCCGCTGCGGTGATGACCTCCTCGTGTTCTTCGATCTGTGCCTCCAGTTCGCTGAGCCGGTCGGGCACCTCGGCCTCGACGACCGTGGGGTCGTCCTTCTGCCGAGCCGCCGCGACGAGCTCCTGTTCCTTGTCTGTAAGGTCCATGATAAGTGGGTCGTCGTTGGCCGGGGTGCTCTGGCCCTCGCTCTCTCGAGCTTCGTCGTTCGGGCCGTCATCGCCGCTCCCGGGTGCGTCAGTGTCGAACGCCGCCGCAAGGGCCTCGGCGGTCGACGGATCCATCTCGGGCGACGGGCCCTCCTGGATCTCGTTCGACGGCGCCGCGCCGTCGGCGACGAGCGCCAGGTCCCGGACCGCCTCTACCTGGACGGGCTCGTAGAGCTCCTCGTCTTCGTCGACGAGCTCTACCTCCCGGATGAGGACGGGCGAGACCTGGGCGAGGCCGCGCTCGACGACGTCCTCGGCCTCCCAGTCGGCCAGGAAGCCCTCGAAGAGCAGGCCGACGCCGCCCTCGTAGGCCGTCGACGTCACCTCACCGACCTTCTCGTCCATCGAAACCGAGCCCGTCAGCACGGGGCCGTCGTCGGTGACTTCGACGCCGACGTGCTGCTCCGGGTCGAGCGAGTCGGCCATCGTGATGGGCTTGTCGTCGAACATCCCGACCATGTCCTCGAGGACGTCCGCCGGCCACCGGGTACGCTCGCCGGACATGCCGTTCGTGACGTCGCCTTCGCCGAGGATCACGCCGTGGACCGGGAGTTGGTTGTCGTCGTCCGGTTCGGTCGCCACTGCGGCGACGGCGGTGCCGTCGCTCAGGATTTCGTACGTCGTCATGAGTTGCTCTCCGTGTAGACCGAGAGACTGCATCGGCAGTTCGGATGCAGCGGCAGCAGCCCGGGCGCCTCACCGATCTCGTAGGGAGCGCCCGCGGCGAGCGCCTGGCACTGCGGGCAGGCGTCGGCCGCCAGCAGGATGTCGACCTTCTGGACGCCAGCGCGCTGCCACTCCGTCGCCCGGGCCCGGTTGTGCGAGTGCATCACCTCCGTCCGGCCGATCAACGTGGCGCGGTGCTTCCCGACGTTGTCGACGCGGTCGGCGAGATCACGGGCGATCGACCGCGGCCCCTCGCCGGACGCAAGGCCCTCGCTGAGGACGCGACGCATGTCGTTCGCCGTCGCGTCAGTCATCCCCTGGAGGGCGCTCAGGTTCCGGTTGTAGAGTGCCCGGAGTTGCTCTTCGTGGACGGGCAGCTGCAGCGCCGTCGCACTGGTGGCGCCCTCACCCGAGAGGCCGAGTGCCCGCAGCTCGGCGTTGGCGTCCTCGACGCCGCGCTCGTAGGCCCGGGTGATGAACTGGTTGTCGCCGCCGAACTGCTCGAGGATCTCGCGGTCGACCTGGCGCTGTAGCCAGCGGTCGAACGCGGGGACGCGGTCGGCGTCCGTCTCGAAGGCGAAGTTTCGAGGCGCGTCGACGAGCGCCTCGGTCTGCAGGCCAAAGGCATCGTTCTCGACGATCGCCTCCCGGGCTGCCGCCATGATCGCCGCCCACCGGCCCCGGAGGCGCTGGCCGTAGCGCTTCCGCAGCGTCTTCGTCTGCGTGGGCTCGTCGCGCTCCCGGGCCCGCTCGACGTAGCGGTCGTGGGCGGCCGTCGGCTGAACGCCGGCGGCACTCGCGGCGGTCGCGCTCATCAGTCGTCAGCCTCCGCCGGGTTGGTCCCGGTCAGTTCGTCGGCCATCTCCTGGATGCCCGGGTCGGACTCGTCGACGGCCTCTTCCTCGAGTGAGCCGAGCTCCGGCGTCCCCGGCAGCTGCAGCAGGAGCTCGCGCTTCTCCTCCTCGGACAGCGTCGTGACCATCTCGATGCGCTCGAGGGCCTCGGAGTACGTGCTGAGGCGGTCGACCTCGTCGTCGTCCATCGACATGATGGGCGACTCGTCCTCCTCGGGCTCGAGCTTCAGCTTCAGTCCCGACGGATCGAGATCGGGGTGCCGCTCGGCGACGGCGCGGAAGGCCTGCGTCCAGTCGCGCTCGGCCGCCCGGCGCTCCTCGTCGATGGTGTCCTGGTAGGAGTTCTCCTGGCGGTCGGAGACGTGGTTCGCGATCGACTCGCCGAACGCCGTCGCGTACTTCGGCGCCGGCAGCGGCGCGAGGATGTCCGCGACGTAGTGCTCCAGCGGGCCCTCGAGCTCTGGCACGCTCGGCTCCCACTGGTCCAGTTCGATCGAGCCGTCGTGGCCGATGATGTCGCCGGGGCCGAGATCGCCGACGTCGTCGACCCAGTCGTCCTGCTCGCCCTCGTCCCACTCCTGGAGGATGACCTCGTCGGGCGTCTCCGTGACCTCGGTGTTGAACTGCGCCTTCCAGACGCCGTAGGCCTTCGTCTTGATCGCCCGGGCCCTGTCGCGCTTGATCTCGCGGTACTCCTCGATGTCGGCCGCGACCGACTCGAGGATGGGCGTCCCGAAGATGCCCTCCTCGGTGCTGTCATCGCCACCGATGTCGGGATCGAGCGTCCGCTTGAGGACGTCGTTCTGCGAGAGGTAGACCTCGTCCTCGTCCATCCCGTTGCGACGCTGGCCGATGATCGACTGGTCGTCGAACTGGACGTAGGCCGCAGCCTCGCCGCGCTTCGTGATCTCGTCTTCTTCGGCCGTCTCCGTGTCCTCGGGATCGAGCAGGATGTTGGTGTTTGCGTACGTCCGAGCGCTGACGGTCTCCGGGCGGACGTGCTTGAAGCCGGTGATCGGACCCTGGGGATCCTCCTCTTCGCCGTCCTTCTTGAGCAGCTCGTTGATCGTCGTGCCCTTCGTCCAGCGCTGGACGATGTCGACCTTCAGATACGGGTAGAACGGCTGGCGCTTCTCGCCGCCGATGACCGCGCAGTTCTGCAGGAAGCCGCCATCCGGTGCGGTATCCGGGGCTCCGTCGCCGCCCATGAAGTACGCCTGGGTAGCGTCGTCGTCGGCCTCGACCCGGACGCCGGGCTTGACGACGTCCTGGACGAACTGGTTGAGGTTGGCGCGGACGATCCCCACCTCGCGGTAGTACTCGTGGTACTCGTCGATGTCCTCCGGCGGGTTGATGTCGTCGACGTCGCCGCTCTCGATGTGGATCCGGGAGTTTCGGGTGACCGTCTCGACGGTCTGTGAGATGCGTTCGGCGAGCGCCTCGACGCGACCGCGGAGCCGGCCGGAGCTACTTGTCGGTGACATGAGTTATCTGAGGTTTCCTTTGGTCGGCGAGTTGCCGGAGCGACGTCGAGTGGTCTTGGACTTCTCGTAGCGGTCACCCATGATCGCGTACCGAAGGGCGTCGAGGGCGTGATCCTCCGCTCGCTTCGTCCCGACGTCGTCCTCCTTGTAGGACTGAAACTCCTGGATCAGATCGACGCAGTCGTCGACGACGAGCAGACCAGGCAGCTCGTTTGCATCGTCGACCTCGAGGACACCTCGCACCTCGTCGATGCCCTCGTCGATGTCCTTCGTCGCCGCCTCTGCGCCGAAGCCGGCGTCGCGGAACTTCTGAATGTGCTCCGGGTCGTGATCGCAGTAGACCATCCCCCGGGGCTTGTCCTCCTGGAGGACCCACCCCGAGCCGTCGCGAGGGTCAACGAGATCCTCGACTGGCTGGCGCGTCTCGTAGTAGCTGTCGAGGACGACGTACTGATCGGCTGGCGTCTTGCCGATCTCGAGGAGGACTCTGGGGTCAGCGTGGCCGTAGTCGTAGCCGTAGATCCGCCAGTCGTCGCGGACGTCCGGCGTCGGGTTCGGGGACTCGGGACCGCAGACGTGTGTCTCTCGCGAGAATGCCGAGTAGACGAGTCCCTCCGCAGCGGCGAACCCGCCCTCGAGGGCCTGCTTCTCGCGCTCGGTGCCCTCGAACTGGGCGCGCATCTTGTCGAGTTCGTGATGGAAGGGGTTGTTTCGGGTGTCGCCGACGATCACCCTCATCCGATCTGCCCACGGGAGTTCGTTGTCGTTCGGGTCGACCTGCCGCTCGGTGATGTCGTAGAACTGGTTGAACCCGTTCCCCGTCGACGTCCAGAGCGTGACGTTCGGGCCGCGCTCGGTGCGCTGCCTCGTGACGAGCATCTCGTGGAGGTCGTACAGGTCAGTCGTCCCGTAGTGGGCGACTTCGTCGCACCAGATTGCGTTGAACTCTGTCCCGGCGAAGCGGCTCCAGATGTCGGCGCCGCCCAGTTGGACGATGTGGCCGTTGATGAGCGTCAGCCGGTGCTTCGTTCCGTGGTGCCCGGCGACGATCGGCGAGTTCTCCGGGTCGCCATCTGCGGGCCCGTCATCGGCGTCGTTCGGGACCGTGTTCTCACCGGGGAGCCGCTCGTAGAATCCCTTGTAGGTAGCGGGGCCACCCTTCGTCTTGTCGGGTGCCAGGACCAGCGAGTGGCCGTTCGGGATCTGCAGCCCTGTCTGGATGATCCAGTCGCTCCCGAGGAGCGTCTTGCCACCGCCGTACCCCGCCCGGAAGACGACGACGTCGTAGTCGTCCGACTCGAGTGCGTCGAAGACCTGCAGCTGGGCGTCCCAGTAGGTTCCGCCCACCTGGACGTCGGTCGGGTCAGTCTTCGTCGTAGCGCTCACGGTTGATTGTCACCTCGATTGGACCGCCACCCTCGCCAGTGTGTTCGTGACGCTCGACGTCCTCGGGGGCGATCGAGAACTTGTCGCAGATGGACTCGAACCGGCGCATGAATCGCTCGTCGCCCGACCGGTCGAACTGCAGCAGGCAGATCGTGGCCGCCGTCCGGGCGATCTCCTTGGCTCCCGAAGGATCCTCGAGGAGGGCTCGAGCCTCGTCGAATGCCGACAGCTCCGCCTCGGTAAGGTGCGACGTGAAATGCTCGCGAAAAGCGCCGGTCGTGACGGCGTTGTCGTTTCCCTCTGGAGCGCCGGCGTTGCCCCCGTGATGCTTGCACGCCCCCTCGCCAGGGTGGTCGGTCCCCCAGCCGGCTGGAAGTTCGCAGGGGTCGCCGGATCCATCTCTCTTGGTCCGGCCGCATGTATCGGTCATGAGATTGTTTCGCCAGCTGGGGGTCAGGCCGGCGCGAGACTTCCAGAGGCAGGCGCCGGCGGGGCGGTCGACTTCGGCTCCGGCGGATCGAACCGCGACCGGAGCCACTCCGCGTCGCGCTCGTGGGCCACCTGGAGGTGGCACCGCCGGCAGAGCCCGGTCAGGTTGTCGGGATGGTCGCCCTCGAGGCGGCCTTCGAGGTGGTGGACGTCGATGTCCTCGACCTCGTCGCGGCTCCGACCGCACTCCCGGCAGCGGTAGTTCTCCTTGTCGCGGCCGGCCCAGAACTCGCGTTGGTGTCGTGGTTCCATGTTACTCGACGAGGTTGTAGAGGCAGTCGCCGCAGAGCGTGATCGTCTGTCCAGGGGAGTAGCCCATGTCGGCGAGGACGCCGCCAAGTTCCGTCGTCTTGAACCACGACTCACGTATCTCACCCATGAAGGCAGGGAGGCCGTCGGGGTGCTCGTCCCCGCAGCCGTCACAGGTGAATCCGTAGCCCATGGTTACGCCGAGAAGTCCTCCGGCGCCACGTCCTCGGTCACCGTCTCGTAGCCGTCGGCGGAGATGGTAACTGTGTACGCCTGGACGGGGACGTCGGTGAACGTCGTCATGCCGGAGATGGAGGCTGTCTCCTTGGTCTCGTGGAAGCTGTCCTCGCCGGAGACCTCGACCGTCGCGACGAGCGTCTTGTTGTCGGTGTCGGTGACGGTCGCCTTGATCCGGCCGGTCTGTTCTGGGTCGTCGTCGCTGCCGTCGTCGTTGGACGACTCCTCGAGGGAGACGTCGACGAGTGCTGTCTGTGTCATGAGTCAGTGTCCTCCGTATCCTCTGGGTCGACGTCCTCGCCCTCCTGGACGGCGTCGGCGTAGGCAGGGGAGACGCCGAAGCGTCGGTACAGCACGGCGAGGAAGAGCTTCGCGAGGTCGGCGCCGGGGAGCAGCGCCAGCCCGATCGACGCGCCGACGATCGTCGCCAGCTGGACGAGCGTGAGTTCGACGGTCGGCATCAGGCCTCACCTCCGGCGTAGGCGTCGGCGAACTTCGAGTGGGCGTCGCCGTGGAGCTGCTCGCCCTCGGTGTGGTCCTCGGGGGTTGTTACGGACGGCTCGACGTGGGCGTAGACTGCCGTCTCGGTGCCGTTGGTGAACAGCACGACGTGGGTCTGCATCGCGTCCCCGTCGTGATCATAGCGGATGGCCCACTGCGAGTGGGCCCACTCGACGTCGCCATCGATGATCCGGAACTTCGCGGTGCTCGTGAGGTTCGGCTGGGCCGGTGGGCGGATCTGGCGGACGATCTCCCGCGGCGTCGCGTCGATCGTCGTTACAAAGTCGTCGGCGTGGACCTCCCGGGCGAGGGGGCGGCCGTGCTTCGTGGCCTGTGCGTCCAGGGCGTCGAAGACCCTGGCCTTGAGGTACTCGAGGGCGACGACCTCGCGGTAGGCCAGGCCGCGCTGGTAGTGGACCAGGGCAACGAGGACCGCCGCGAGTGCCGTAGCGAGCAGCGGCTCGCTGTAGATCAGCTCGGGGACGTCCATGAGTCACTCCTCTGTGTCCTGCTGGTCGTGGCTCGCTTCGACGACGGCCTGGGCGAGGGCCGAGTAGTCGGCGATCTCGACGCCGTTGTAGGCGGCCAGGGAGATCGTCCCCAGGCCGCCGACGATCGTCGGCTCGGCACCCTCGAGGAGGGCATAGAGCGTGATGGCGATGAGGCCAGCGTTGACGACGATCGCCCGGAGGATCTTCAGCGACTTGAGCAACTTCAGATCACCTCCCTCGCGATGGACGCGAAGGTAGTCGTCTGTGAGGCGATCGTTGCAGTACCAGGGTCTTCGAGGTGGATGTCGTGCCGTCATGATGCATGTCTCGAAATCGCGTGAGGCGCCCACCGCGCGGGTGGGGTTGCATGAAAACGTGGGTAGAGGTGGGGGTGGGAATGGAAGGAAGCCAGAACTGCGCCCCAGACCTGTCGGAATGCCAGTGACGGTGGGAGAGGCGCTGTTCTTTCGCGACGGTGTTTCAGGATCGGCCTCGTCGCTCGGGTTTCGGCCAGAAGAGATCAGCAGGGGTCCGCGTCGGCGGCGTCGACGCGAAAGCGGCTCCCGTCGACGTCGACAATGAGGACGTCGCGGATGCCAGCTCCGGCGTCGGCCTCCGCGCCGGAGTCGACGACCGTGGCCCGGACGGTCCGGCCGAGGATCTCGCAGCGAACGCACGCCGGGACCTCGCGGGTGGTGCTGGGCTGGACGCTCATCCGTGTTTCACGCCCATCGCTGCGGCCGTCGCGAAGACGCGCTTGTCGTCGTCGGTGCGATCCTCGTGGGACTTCAGGTGACGAACGGCCCGGTAGACGTGGGCGGCGTCGACGGTGAGGCCCAGCTCGCGCAGTCGGTCGACGAGCGCAGGGACGCGGTCGACCGCCTCTCCCTTGGGCAGGGCGTCCGACGCTGCGAGGCCGCCGACCGACCCGCACTCGCCGCAGGTGGTCCGCTCGAAGGCGTTGTACTTCGCGGTGTGCGTGTCCCGGTGGGTGATGCCCTCGACCTGGCCGTCGTCGTGGCGGACGGTCACCGTCCCGATCCGTCCCGTCGCGACGACGTCGTAGCCCTCCTCGGCGGCGTCGGCGTAGGTCGTCTCCTCGACGACGTTGTCCCAGTCGTCGACGACGATCTCCGACGTTGTCCGGAGTCGGGTGAAGCAGTTCGAGCAGATCTCGTGGTCGCCCCAGATCACGTTCTCGAACCAGGTCTCGACCTTCTGCCCCTCGGTCTCGCCAGCGTGTGACGTCCACGGCTGGCGCTCAGACATCGCTGTGGGCTGTTCAGTTATTGCCATGAGAAAGACTCGGCTGTCGGGTCACCGCCCACGGTCGCCGGTTCCCCTCGCGTGGACGGCAGTCTCCGTTCGTTTCGACTCTATGGTATGATGGCTCGCTTTGACTGTTAAACCGTGGGGCTCTCCGGTATTCGGGCAGTCTGGCCTCAGTCCCGGGAGTCATCGCCATCCTCCGGGACAATGACCGTCAGGCGGACGTCGTCCATCTTCGGCCGGCGCGAGACGAGCCCGCGGTCGACGAGTCTGTCGATGGCACTCCAGAACGTCGACTGGGGGAGTTCCGTCTCCTCCATGAGGTCCTGGCCCAGGATCGGCGTGTCCTCCTCCTCCTCGAGGACCCGCAGCGTGAGGCGGCAGCTCGGCGGGAGATCGTCGGCGTCTGCGTCGCTCATCCCGCTGCCTCCTCCCGCGCCGCGTCGATCCCGCGGTTGCACGCCGCGATCACCGACTGGTCCGTCTCGTCGCGCTCGAGCTCCGCGTCGATCACGTCGAACAGCTGGTCGACGTCCGTCGGGGCGACGCGTGACTCGCCATCGCGATCGAAGCGGACCAGGGCGTCGTTCGCGATCGCCGCCTCGAGGGCCGACGTGATCTCGTCGCCTTCCAGGCCGGCGTGGCCGGCGATCGTCCGCAGCGACCCCTCCGACATCGACGGGCCCTGCTCCTCGTTCGCCGTGTTCGCGTCGACGATCCCGACGATGCGCTGGTAGGCTCGTCTGCTGTCCATCTTACCAGTCTCCGAGGTAGCGGATGTATCCCGTCTTCGGCTCGCTCGCATCGCCATCCTCGAATTTGAGCGACCAGAGGTCGTCTTCGACCTTGCTCGGATCGTAGTCGCCCTCGAGGGTCTCGATCACGGCCGACTCCTCGACGGCGTCCCCGTCCGCCTCTGACTGGAGGTCTTTGATCGTCTCGACGACGTCCCGCTTCCGGTCCTTCTGGGACTTCGACGAGCCCGTCTCGGCGATGTCCGCGTCGAGCGTGCCGTCCTCCGTCTTCTGGTACTGGTTGAGTGACGTCCCGACGAGCTCGCAGGCGGCGTCGACGTGGCGCTCGGTGACGACGTCGGAGAACTCCAGTTTGGCGTGGGCCCGTGCGATCCGCTCGACGCCCTCCAGCTTCCGGAACGTGACCGGGACCTCGGCACCTTCCTCGTAGCCGTTCGCGCCGCGGAGGGTCACGAAGCGATCCCGGAGGCGCTTCCGGACGGCATCGGACTCGTAGACCGGGTCGGGTTGCTGCTTCGCGAGCGTCAGCCAGACGCGAAGCGTTTCGGTGTCGACGGGCTGGTCGACCGCCTCGACCTCTTCCTCCGGGACGTCCATCCCGCGCTCCTGGCGAATCTTCGCGTCGTTGAACTTCGTCGTGTGGTCGGCGATGTCCCGGTCGTCCTGCTCGTCGGGCTGGTCGCGAAAGGTGAAGACGAGATCAAACCGCGAGAGGAGGTTGCTCTCGAAGCCGAACTGCTCTTTGATGGGCTCGAAGGGGTCGAACCGCGAGTGCTTCGGATTCGCCGCTGCGACGACGGCCGTCTGTGTGGAGAGCGTCGCGTTGATCCCCGCCTTCGAGACGTTGATCTCCTGGTTGGCCATCGGCTCGAGCATCGCCGCGCGATCCGCTGGCTCCATGTCGTCCAGCTCGTCGATCGAGACGATCCCCTCGTTCGCCTTCGCGAAGACGCCCGGGGAGAGCGTCCACCGGCCGTCGGAGAACTCGCCCTGCGTGGCCGTCGACGTGAGGCCGGCCGAACTCGCGCTCGTCGAGCTGACCGACATGGCCCTCGGGGCGATCTCCGGCACCTGATTGACGAGCTGGGACTTCGCCGTCGACGGGTCGCCGATGAACAGGACGTGAAACTCGCCGCGGTGGTCGTCGGTGTTGGTCGCGCCGCCGACGATCGACAGGACGAGCGCCTTCTTCTGCGTCTCGTAGCCGTAGACCTTCGGGTGATACGAGTCCGCTGCGACGTCGAGGGGGTCTCCCTCATCGCCAGCGGCCAGGTCGTGGACTCTCTCCTTCGTTTCTGCGTCGGCGTCGATGTCGGCCTTCGAGGAATCCTCGATGCGGACGTGCTTGCCCTGGAGGTACGGCTCGAACTCGACCTTCTTCTTCCCGCCGCTCGATTTCTGGTTGAGGCGGAGGATGCCGGAGACGGCGATCCGGTCGCCCATCTCCACCTGCCCGCAGATGTCGTCCTCGATGAACACCTGGAGGGTGCGGCCCGTCCCCGCTGCTCGTCCGGGCGGCGTCTGTAGCTGGATGGTCTCACCGTCGACGAACTCCGACTGCTCGTAGTTGATCTCGAAGGGGCCCTGGCGCTCGCACCCCTGGCACTCGTGGGGCTCCTGCCAGCCCTCGCTGGTCTGGGGGATCCGGGTGAGTGTCCCGCAGCGCTGGCACTCGAAGGCCGCGACCTGGACCTTGCTGTACGTGTCCGTCGTGACGAGGACGTCCCCGACGATCGTCCGGTAGTTCCCGGCCTGCTTCGTCGGGCTGAACTCGTTCGGGTAGAACGTGTACGTCTCCGAGAGCCCGCCGACGCGGACGCGGGCGTTCTCGAAGCCGACGGGGACACCGCCGACGTCGTCCAGGAGACGAAGCGCTTCCTCGATGGCTCCGATGATCTTCTCCGGCGCCTCGAGGAGATCGTCGGCGAATCCGGGGTCGAAGTCGTAGATCGCCGAGTGGTCGATGACGATGGACCGGCTGTCGTTCGGATACTCTTGGGCGAGCCTCGCGAGCTCGTCCTGGCAGCGCTCCTGGAGGAGCGCGTCTGCTTTCTCGGCCAGTTCGTGACGTCCGTGGTGATCTGGGTGTTCGGCTTGTGACATGTGGTGGCTTTTCGTCCGCGAATAAAACCGAGAACGACGCCAGACAGCTCGCCGACGACGGCGACGACGGCGAGCTTCGGGCGTACTCTCGGCTACTCGACAGTTATTTACACAACCTCACTTGCGGCAAGTACAAACGGAGGTGGGATACCGCGGAGGTAGAGCGTCATCCTGAGCGGCCCCCCTCCGAGATCGTTTTATTCGCGGACGAAAAGGCGGCTCCGCGCCGCGCCTCGTCGGCGTCGACGAGCAGCTTCATCGGCCGCGTCGAATCGTTGAACGAAAACCCGGGGACGTCTCGGATCTCGTTCCCGTCACCGTCGACGCCGGCGGCGAGGCGCATCAGCTTGTAGCAGTGGTCCGCGCTCGGTTCACCGTCGAAGACGCTCCACATGACGTCGTTGTAGTCGAGCGCTGCCCGACCGTGGCCGTCGACGGCCCGCTCGAAGGCGTGCTCGCGAACGCGACCGACGCGTCCGTCGGTGTCGAGATCGTCGTAGCCCCGGTCTTCCTCTACCTCCTGGTAGCGAAGTTCGAGGGCGATCATGCGGTCCAGCAGTTCCGACTGGCTCTGCTCGAGCTCCTGGATCTTCGCGAGGGCTCGCTGGGCGATCTCTTCGGCATCGCCGGCTCGCTTCATCCCGTTGCGAGCGACGTCGAGGGCGTCCTCCGGGCGGACGTCAGGCTGGTCGTCAGACATGGGCGACCCTCCGCTTGACACGGTAGCCGTTGATGTGCGATTCGCACACCGTCCGTTCGCCCTTGGTGGGGTGGTCGATCACCGCGACGGCGTCGTCGTGACAGCCGAGGCAGCCGCAGCCATCGGGGGCAGCGTCCTCGAGGAGATCGAGAATCTGCTCCTGGTAGGCGATCGATGGCGACTTCTCGCCGGTCTCCCAGCTCCGGACCGTGTTTTTGCTGGTCCCGAGCTTCGCTGCGAGCTTGCGACGCGTGAGGCCGATGGTTTGGCGGACCTCGCGCCAGTCGCGATCGTCCTGGGGCCGGGATTCACTCATCGGCCGACCCTCCCCGGTCGCTATCCATGCTCGTGGTACCGGCTGTTTCACTGTCCCACTCGCGCTCAGAAACCTCGCCGTCCCAGGCCCGACGAACGCACTCTTCGAGGTCGTACCCGCGGCGGTGACAGAAGTCGGCGAGGTAGATCACGATGTCGCCGACCGCGTCCACCTCGGCCTCGCGACCGACACCATCTTCGTCTTCCCTAACGCCCTGTGCGCGTTTGAGGACGGCGTGGATCAGCTCACCAGCCTCCTCGTTGACTCCCATCGCGCAGAACATCGCACCGATGTCCGCGCCGGGATCGCGACGCTTCCCGCGTTCGTTGATGTTCCGCCGGATCTGGTCCTGGTCGCCGAAGTTTTCTTCTGCCCACTCGCCGACTTCAAACGTGAGTTCGGTCAGATCGACCCGTTCGTTTTCGGGCTCGACGGTCCCGCCGTCGGGCAGGTATTTCCCGTCTTCGACTGTCTCGTACCACTCGCACTCCGTACAGGACTCATAAGCGTATTTTTGCGTAGACCGGCGCTTCACGACCTCCCCGCCGCACTGGGGGCAAGACCGCTCAGTAACGCTCGTAGACTCACCGCTCATCGTCTGACACCTCCGGGCACCCGTTCCGGTGCTCCAGCTCGTCGACGGTTTCGGCCTCGTTGCCGCAGGTCATGCAGCGGACGTAATCGGGCCCGCTGAGAGACGGGATGGTCGTGAGGTGCTCGGCCTCATCACCCATCGGCCTCACCCCCGACGTCGTCGAAGACGGCAGACCACGTGATCTGCCGATACTCCTCTGCGGTCTTCCCGCCAGCACCGCAGGCCCACCACTCGCCGTCGACGATCGCGTCGACGGTCGTCGCAGTGACGAGCCCCTGGCGGAGGATCTCGGCCGTGTCGGCGTCGTGGACCGTCAGGACGTACTCGCCGTCCTGATCGAGCAGCTGCTCGTGGTTCGCCCGTTTGATCCACCAGCGACCGCGCCGGCGTCCGGACGGGTCGTCGTAGCGGTACCGACAGGTCTTCACCTCGACGGGCGTCCCCTCCGGGGCGATCACGCCGGCGAGGTCGCCCTCGAGGTCGACGCTGAACTCGGCGTCGTACCAGTCGGGGACGTCCCCACCGTCGCCGAGGCGCTGCAGCGGCCAGCGGTCGCAGGCCGCGGTCACGGCGTTGCGCCCGACGTCACCGTTGTCCGCGACGGTGAACGTCGTCTGGGCGCTCACGCTACGCCCCCCCCCCTTTCCCGCCGCAGTAGGCGGAGACTTATCTATCGTCGGATACGATTCATCAGGCCACAAACACCGCGACGACGGGCCTGAATGGCCGTCGTGGCCATCAGATTGTAAGCAATCTGATGAGAGCCAGGGGTGGGATTTGAACCCACGAATTCCCGATTACAAGTCGAGTGCTTGAACCACCCAAGCTCCCCTGGCGCACGCGTCGATTACCCGTCGTCCCTTGAGTGGCTATCGTTTTCCAGGCGCTTCTCCAGTTCGATCCGGTGGGGTTCGTACCCCTGGTCGCGATAGAACGCGCGGGCTCGGTCGTTGGTCCACATCGCCTCGAGCGCGACGACGTCGACGCCGCGGTCGGCGAGCCGTGCCTCGGCGGCCGCGAGCAACTCGGCCCCCAGGTCGTCGCTGCGGTACGGTTCCGCGACGAAGAGGTTCTCGACCACCCCGCGCCGGACGTCCTGCTCGAAGGTCCCGCTTTCGACGCTGAACATCACGAACCCGACGAGGTCCTCGCCGTCCCGGGCCACGAGCAGCGTGTCCGTGACGATGTGTCTGACGACGGACTCCCGGATGCGCGTGCGGTTTTCCTCCGTCAGTAGGTGGGAATCGTGTGCTTGCTGTCCCTCGGCGAGGTCGACCCACAGTTCGGTTATCGCTCCGGCCTGTGCGGTGTCGGGCGCGACGATGTCCATGCCGGCGTCGCCCTGACCTGCGGGGGGCTCCTGCAAAGGTCTTTCCCGCGGGGCCAGGCGGTCGGCGCCGCTCACATGTTCCGACAATCGCTACAGAGCAGTTGCCCGTTGAACGAACTGAGGTCGCTCGTCAGCGTCCCGCAGCGCTCGCAGATGCTCTGGTCCTCGAAGCCCGCCGGGCCGTCCCGCGTTCCCTCCGCCCCCTGCGTTGGACTGACGCCCGTTTCGCCGGCGGGGTGGTCGCCTATCGCCTGCCGCTCCGCGCGGGTGCTGCCGAGTGGCCGCGTCCGGAGGACGTCGTGCTCGGTGATGACGCCGAGCGGTTCGTCGCCGTTTCCGGCAGTGACCACGAGACGCCTGGCGTCCATGGCCGACATCTCGTCGGCGGCTGCCTCGATGCGGAGGTCCGGCGAGACCGTGTGGACGGTGGTGGTCATCGCGTCGCTCACCGTCGCCGTGTGCAGGTCCGGCCCGTCGACGAGGAGGGCCACGACGTCGCGACAGGTGAGGGCTCCGACGGGGTTGCTGCCCCGCAGGACGACCGCGGTGTCGGCGTCCTCCTCCAACAGGAGGGCCGCCGTCTCGACCAGGTCGTCCGACTCGCTCACCCCCACGTACGCCCGGTCCATCACCTCGCGCACGGTGACGTCTTCGTTCATGTGTGGGTGTTTGCCATACCTCTGCAAAAAGCTACTCCCGCTACGTTTATGCCCGATTCCCGCGTACACGAAGGGGCTCGTGACGTCGGTCAGAACGCGAGTTCGACGTCGGCGCCGGTCACGCGACACTCCTCCAGGGCGTGTTTCGCGTCCATGCCCGCCTCGGAGGCGGTCCGGCCGCGGCCCACGCCGACCTTCAGTTCCACGTCGGCGGCCTCGTTGACGTGGTCGACGGCCGCCTGGTAGTCGGCGGGCTCGAGGCCCGGACAGACCGCGATAACGTTGTCGCCGCCCACGAAGAAGGACAGCGAGTCGTTGGCCTCGCGCATGTGACGCATCAACTCGGCGTAGCCCTGCTCGATGTGGATGAAGGTGTCGAACTCGTTGAGCTGGTCGGTGTACTTCGCCGTTGCGTCGTTGACGTCGAAGTGAGCGATCTGGACGTCCTCGTCGGTCCGGAACTCGTCGTCGACGAACTGCCCCTTGAGGATCTCGCGGCGGTGTTTGTCCTGGGCGCTTCCCTCCTCCTGGAGGAGTTCGGTGGCGGTCCCCAGAGCCCGGGCGGGGCTCCGGTCGGCTGCCACCCCGAGACTCATCGTCACGGGGTAGCGGTTGCCGACGGACTCCTGGATGAGCGCGTGGTCGGACTCGTCGAGGCCGTTCGACACCGCGATCATGTTGTCGAACCGCGAGAAGAACACGTAGCCGTCGCGGTTGCCAAAGAGCTGTGAGAGGTCGGCGAAGAGGCGAGACTGCAGGGTCTGGAGGTCGACCTCGCGCCGTGGCTCCGGCGTCACCGTCCACGGCCCGTAGTTGTCGATCTGGACGTGCGTTACCTGCGTGTTGGTCACGACAGCCGCGGGTTCGACGGGGAGTGCTTTCTGTCTTTGGTTCCGACCCGAGTCGACCACGGCCTCGGCCGAATTCGGCGGGTGAGCCGGGCCATCCTCTACCGTGCCCGCCGGAGCGACCCCACTTGAGCAAATTCGGCAACCCGGCCACTCGGTCATGGCCGGTGCCGGGCGGCCACGCTGGTGGCAGGAATCGCTGTCCGGTGAGAAACGGACCGGACAGACAGAGCGCTACGCGGTCTGACTCAGGCGTGCTCGAGGTGGTAGGGCCAGTACCCGGCAGCGCGGAGTGCGTCGCCCACGACGGAGTGGAATTCGGGGAAGGACTCGAACTCCGCGCCGTCGTCAATGCCCTCGAAAACGTCCGCGACGCTGACGACGGTCTCGTAGTCGATCCGGACCGGGTGGTCGCCGTACTGCTCCACGTAATCGCCGGCGGTGAAGGGGAAGTCCTCGTCCTCGTCGACCTTCTTCGCGAGGACGGCGTGGCCGTACTTGCGCCGCCCCTCGCTGCCCTCGTCGCCGTCCGGGTCGTGCGGCCAGTCCATGGAGACGCTTGTGAGGTCTCTCGCAAAAGTATTTCTCTCCGTCGCCGTGGTCGTAGAACTTCGCAAACTATTTTGAGTCGGTCCCGCCCATCTACGGCAGACTCGTCCGACAGTCGCCGCGGGATCCCTGGTCCCCCGTCCGCGGCCGCCCCCGACGTCGGGCCACAGACGAACGGTACCAATGTCCCTACGCTCCCAGCTGCGAAAGGAGGTCTACTGGAGTCGCCGGAACGCCGCAGCGCTCCTCCTGGTCTTGCTGCTCCTGCCGGGCTTCTTTGCGGCTTCCAGCGTCCTGTTCCAGGACGTCATTCCCCGGGATACGCCCGTGGCAGTCGTTCCCCAGGACGAGGACGTCTCCAGCCAGGAGCTGTTCCTCGTCCACGCCGGGACCGGCACGTACGCCGATCCTGTCGACGTCGACTCCACCGACGAGGCGCTCCGCCAGCTCGAACGCGAGGAGGTCTACGCAGTGGTAGAAGTCCCCGCCAACATCGATCAGGCCGGGAACGACGTGACCTTCCGGCTGTACGTCGACGGGACGATGGTGCCCTTCAAGGAACCGTCCGCGACCATCGCCACGATCATGGAAGGGCAACTCGACGACTCGCTCGCCGCCGACGTCACGCTGGAGCGGATCGTCGTGGGGAACGACCACGACCTCTCGGCCTACCTGTTGCCCATCGCCTTGCTGGCGCTGATCATGCTCTTTGCGTTCACGTACGTCCCCTACAACCTCGCCCAGGAGTCCCGCGTCATGGACCGGATCAGGCTCGAATCGTCCGTAGAGGCGCTAGTGGGCGCCAAGCTCCTGTTCTTTACGGCACTCATGTTCGTTCCCATCGTCGCCTTCCAGGTCGCCGTCCTCGCGCTCGACGCTGTGGCGAACGTAAGCTTCGAGCACGTCACCGCCCTCGCGCCGGGAGCGCTCCTCGCGCTGGTACTGACCTTCGTCACCCTCGCGGCCCTCAGCATGGCGGTGATGGTCCTCACGCGCTTCAGCACGACCGGCCGGTTCGTCAACGTTGTCTTCCTCATGGCCGTCGCCGGTTTCTCCGGCCTGGCCTACCCCGTCGGGTACTTCTCGCCCGTACGGAAGGCCATCGTCCGCGCGATGCCGACGCACTACGCGACGATTACCGTCCGCTCGTCCATGCTCCGGGGTTCCTCGCTGGCCACGTTCGCCGACTGGATACTCGGCCTCGCCGTCGTGGCACTCCTGGCCCTGCTGGTCCTGAAGCTGACCGTCGTCTACGATCGGAGGTGGCGCTGACGTGGCCGCCCTCGCCCTCGAGGACGTGACCAAGCGGTACGCGGACGTCCTCGCGCTGGACGGCGTCTCCCTGTCGATAGACCCGTCCGGCTTTCACTGCCTCCTCGGGCCCAACGGGTCCGGCAAGACGACGACGATCCGCCTCTTGCTCGGACTGGAGCGCCCCACGGCGGGCCGGGTCGTCCGCGACGGTGTCCGCCTGGGCAGCGGCTTCCAGCAGCCGAGCTTCTATCCGTCGCTCAGCGTCCGCGAGAATCTCGCCGTCTTCGAGGCGGCGATCGACCGCGACCTCGACGAGTGGCACGACCGTCTCGTCACGGAACTGGACCTCGAGCCGGTCCTCGGCCGGCCTGCCGCCGACCTCTCCGGGGGGTTCGCCCGGAAGCTCGACCTCGCGCTGGCGTTGCTCGCTCGTCCCGACGTGGTCCTCCTGGACGAACCACTCGGCGCCCTCGACGACGTCTCGACGGCCCGGATCCTGCCGTTCCTCGCCGAGTACTGCGAGGCGGGCAACGCCGTGGTCGTCTCGACCCACGAGGCGGACGCCTTCGAGCCCTACGCCGACCGCGTCACCGTCCTCCACCAGGGACAGGTCCTCGACGACCGCGAGCGGGCGGCGATCGACCTCGGGTCCGACGAGTCGCTGCAGTCGCGATACGTGGAGGCCGTCCTCGCACGCGATCGTGACGGATCCGGGACCGACCGCGACCTCGGGTGAGCCAGCGCCAGGTCACTCCTCGTCCGTCTCGCCGGACCCGCCGGGCCGCCTGGTCACGTCGACGTGATAGTGCTGGAGGATGTCGCGCCCGAGGAGGACCTGGTAGCTCATGTGTTCGCGGTCCTCGATGCTGGCGGTGACCGTGTGCTGGGTCCCGTGGATGCCGACGACGACGTCGACCAGCGGGCGGGTTCGCCCCTCCTTCATGCCACCGTGCTTGACGGTGACGACGTCCTTGATCGGGCCAGTGCCGATTTCGGCGGCCAGCGACGAGTCGATGCTCGTCCGGCTCGCCCCCGTGTCGGACTTGGCGGACACGGTCACCGATCCGCGGGTCCCGCTCAGGACGACCTCCTCGACGTAGCCGATGACCCCCGGCTCCTGGGGTTTCGTCGCGCGCTTCTGTGGCGTGCAGGCCGGTCGCGAGTCGTCGAGGGTCTCCGAGAGGTGCGCCACGCGGTCGTCGTCGACCGTCCCGCCGCCGCGTTCGATGGCCAGCTTCGCGATGTAGGGAGCCGGACTGGTCCCGGTCGCGGCGAAGAGTCCCCGGAAGCCCGCCGTGGGATTGACCTCGAGGACCTTCCACCCCTCGTCCGTCGGGATCAGGTCGACGCCGGCGTAATCGAGGCCGACGACGTCGGCAGCGCGCCGGGCGACCGCGAGGGATTCGGCGGGGAGTTCGTCGGTCGCGTCCGCGACGTCGCCGCCCAGGGAGACGTTTGTCCGCCACTCTCCCTCCTGGGCGTAGCGGAACATCGCGCCGACGACCGAGTCGCCGACGACGTAGACCCGCGCGTCCCGTGGCCGGTCGCCGGTCGGTTCGATCAGTTCCTGGAGGAAGGCCTGCCGGTCGCCGACCCGGGGATTGACGGGCTCCCCGAGGTCGACCTGCCAGGCCCCGCCGCCGTGGGTGCCGATGGCGGTCTTGTAGACGGCTCTGTCGCCGAACCGCGACCGATCGGCGTTGAGCCGGTCGCTGGCCAGTGCGAGGAGGGCGTCGGGGACCGGTACGTCGGCCTGGACGAGTGCGACCGCCGTGGCGAACTTGTGCATCGCCGTCGTGACGGCGTCGGGATCGTTGAGCGTCGGGAGCGTCTGCGAAACGGTCTTTGCGAGGCCGATCTCCTCGGCGGGATACTCCGTCGTCGAGAGCAGGAGTCGGTTGGCGACCACGTCGACGTCGGGCTCGATCCGCAGGTCGCCATCCTCGATGGAGACGACCGTGTTCTCCCGACGGAGCCACTCCGTCCCGTAGCCCAGGTCGTCGACGGCGTTCAGGATTGCCTTGGTCTCTTTGCTGCTGTGCAGGCCGAGGACTCCGACCGTCAGGTCGGCTGCATCTGTCATACGCTTACTCCGCTCCCTCGGGGGAAAAGACTCGGGACGACGGCCGGGGCCGCCGGAGGATGTATGTCCTGGCCCGTCCCAGGGTGACCATGACGGCGGCCGACCCGTTCACGTACGACGGCGGGAGCGTGGCACCGGGGACGGTCCAGAATCTGCGGTACACCGTGACCGAGACGTACCTCGGCGATCCCGTCCGCATGCCCGTCAGTATCGTCAACGGGACCGAACCGGGGCCGACGGCGTTCCTCTCGGCGGCCGCCCACGGCGACGAACTCAACGGCGTGGAGGTCGTCCGGGAGGTCGCCCACGAGTGGGACCACGCCGACCTCGCCGGGACGCTCGTCTGCCTCCCCGTCCTCAACGTGCCGGGGTTCATCGCCCAGCAGCGCTACCTCCCCATCTACGACCGCGACCTCAATCGGTCGTTCCCGGGCGACGCCGCCAGCACCAGCGCCAAGCGTATGGCCGAGAGCATCTTCCGGAACTTCGTCGCGCCCTGTGACTTCGGCATCGACTTCCACACGTCGACCCGCGGGCGGACGAACATGCTCCACGTGCGCGCGGACATGACCGACCAGGCCGTCGCGCGCGTCGCGATGGCCTTCGCGTCCCACGTCGTCATCGACGGCGACGGGCCGTCGGGCTCGCTCCGCCGCGAGGCCAGCGAGGCTGGCGTCCCGACCGTCGCCGTCGAGATGGGCGAGGCCCACCGCTTCCAGCGCCCCTTCATCGACGACGCGCTAACCGGCGTGCGGAGCGTCCTCGCCGAGTTCGGGATGCTCCCCGCCGAGACCGTCGACTGGCCGGGCTGGCGGACCGTGGTCGCCAGCGCGGACGAGAAGACCTGGCTCCGGGCCGATGCCGGCGGGATCGTCGACATCAGGGCCGATCGGGGCGACGTCGTCCACGAGGACGAAACGATCGCGACGATCGCCGACCCGTTCAAGGACCGGACGACGACGGTGACCGCGCCCTTCACCGGGCTAATGCTCGGCGTCCTGGAAAACCCGGTGGTCTATCCCGGGAATCCACTCTGTCACCTGGTCCACGTCGGCGAGCGGACCCTGCGTGCGATCGAACGCACCGAGCGCTGAGGACCGCGGCGGCATCGGTGCCCGTGCCGGCAGCACGCTCATCCCTCCGGCGACCTACTCGATCACACGATGCCCTCGGTCTGGAGTACCGGTCTCGTCGCGCTCGCGCTGTCCGCTCTCCACCTTCTCGCTGGCCAGGTGGCGGTCCTGCGCACCGTGCCGCGGAGCCGGCTGCTCTCGCTGGCGAGTGGTGCCTCCGTCGCCTACGTCTTCGTCCACCTCCTGCCGGAGGTCGCGGCTCGGCAACTGGCTGTGGTCGAGGCAGCCGGCAGGTCATCCATCGCGACGGCCCTCGGCCGCGAGCAGGTGCTCTTCGTCGCTGCCCTGGTCGGGTTTGTCGCATTTTACGGTCTTGAGCAGCTGGCCCACCGGTCCGGCGCCTCGGCCCGCGGAGACGACGTGGCCGGCGACGCCAGGCCCCGGACGACGGCCGGCGTCTTCTGGATCCACGTCGGCTCCTTCGCCGTCTACAACGCCCTCATCGGGTACTTCCTCCTCCACCGCGAGGAGGCCGGCGCTCAGGCGCTCGTCCTCTACGGCACGGCGATGGGACTGCACTTCCTCGTCAACGACTACGGCCTCCGTGACCACCACCTGGAGGCCTACGAGGCCGTGGGTCGCTGGATTCTGGCCGCCGCCATCCTGGTTGGCTTCGCCGTCGGCGTCATCGTCGCCGTCCCAGAACACGTCCTGAGTGTCATGCTCGCCTTCGTGGCCGGGAGTGTCGTCCTCAACGTCATCAAGGAGGAACTACCAGAAGACCGCGAGAGTCGGTTCTGGGCCTTTGGGATCGGGGTCGCGGGGTACGGTCTGTTGTTGGTGTTCGTGTAGTGCGAGACGCGAGCGAAGCGAGCGTCTCGGACAGAGCGAGCGGCGAGTGTAGTGAGCCGTGAGCTGCGAGACGCGAGCGAAGCGAGCGTCTCGGACAGAGCGAGCGGTGGGGATGGGATTTGAACCGGAGGAAGACGGTCTTGCTCGGTCGCTTTGCTCCCTGCGCTCGCTGCGACTTCCAGGGTTCAAATCCCACGATCACCGCCCTCGCTCACGCGACTCGTCGCTGTCGCTCCTCGTCGTTGTTCGCGAGAGGCGGTGGGGATGGGATTTGAACCCATGAGTCCTTGCGGACACCTGCTCTCAAGGCAGGCGCGTTGGGCCGCTCTGCCACCCCACCGCGCTCTGTCACCCGAAGTGGCGCGACTCCGTGCCGGGGACCGTCGCGTCACTCGGGGGTAAAACGAGGCAGGAACGGGACGCTGTTGAAGCTATCGCTCTCGGTCACCGACGGGCCGTCGGCCCGCCATGGAAGCCACCGTTCGCGGTGCCCCACCCGTCCCACCTGGCGTGAGTGTCTGGTCAGTTCCGGCCCTTATCTGGTCGAAACCACCCGACTGCACCGCCAAATCTGTTAGGCGATATCCTTTCTCCACTCGCCGTGGAACGGTTTCACATGATGGATCGGTTCGAGGTCGAGTGCGAGAACTGTGGGTCGATCCAGTTAGTGACGACCGAGGAGTTCCCCGTCTGCGAGACCTGTGACTCGTACAACCTGACGCAGCTCCAGTCGACGTGATCGGTGCGGCACTCAGACGTGTTCCGGGGGCATGAGGGTCGACCGGTCCCGGTCCGCGAGCCACTCGCACAGTTCACAGAGCTGTTCGGTCGCGGCCTCGAACAGCCGTTCGCCCGTCTCGCCGGTGGCGTCCGTCTGGTCGCCGAGGACGCCGTTGTCCGTGTTCTCGATGGCGTCGTAGAAGGTCCGTGAGCCGTTCTGTGCGACGTCGCCGTCCTGCCAGTCGACCAGGCCGCCGTCGCGTGCGTCCGCGAGGCGGTCCCCGTGGACCAGGTCGGGGTGGAGGTGCTGGATCAGGGCCGTCTCCTTGGGCCCGCCGTGGGGACCGTTGGACTCGAAGCTCTCGTCGACGAGGTCGGGGATGCTCTCGTTCCACATCCACTCGATGGCGTACATCGTTCCGTCGTCGCGGACGCGTCGGCCCACCTCGCGGAGGTGCTGGACGTTACCGCCGTGGGCGTTGACGAAGATCACGCGGTCGATTCCGTGGTACGCGAGGTTGCGCGTTAGCGACTCGACGTAGTCCCGGAAGGCCGGCGCGTCGGCCCACATCGTCCCGTGGAACTGCCGGTGGTGGGGACTGACCCCGACGGTGATCGTCGGGGTGCAGAGGTAGCCCGTGCGCTCGGCCGCTTCCCGCGCGAACCCCTCCGCGATGAGGTGGTCCGTCCCCTCGGGGAGGTGAGGGCCGTGTTGCTCCGTCGAGCCGAGCGGGACCAGCGCCAGCGACTCGTTCGCGAAGTACTCCTCCAGGTCCGTCCAGGCCTCGTCGGCGAGGTACATCGATGGACGGAATCCGGCCCGCTGGCACTTCAAACTGGCTCGACAGTCAGGCCGTCTCGGCTCCGACCTCGAGCGTCAGGTCGCCCTCGCGCGAGACGACCTGCAGGTCGTGGTCCGCGACGAACTGCGCGAATCGCGGTGGCACGTTCCGGCCCGCCCGCACGCGCGCTCGAACGAGCGAGACGGCCGTCACGAGATCGGCGGCTGTCTCGACGACGGGGAGCATCGGTGCGAAACCGACGTCGAGTCCGGCGTCCGTGGCGCGGTCCGTCACCGTCTGGACTGCTGGCGGTTCGAAGATCTCCGCGAAGTCCACGGGCTCGCACAACCCCGCGAGGTAGACCCGTCCGCCGGTCGTCGGCCCGACGACGGCGTCGCGGGATCGGAGTTCCATGGTCACCTTACCGAGGTGCTGGCGACGCAGGAACGCGGCCGTCGGTTCGACGAGCGCGACGGAGTCGACCCCCTCGGTCTCCAGAAGGTGCGTCGCGGTGTTGCCCGCCCGGCCGGCGAACGTCTCGCCGACCTGGACCTCGTACCGGACGTCGTCCGGCCGCGGGATCTCGCCCGCAAGGGCCGCCTCGATTCGCTCCCGCGGATCGACGTCGGCCGCGACCTGGTCCGCCGGCCGGTAATTGACCAGGAGGTCGCCCGCGCCCTCCTGGACGGCCGCACAGACGTCCGCGAGCATCGCCTCGTAGAGCGCGGCCGCGTCATCGGCTGACAGCGGCGTGGTCTCTGCGAGTCCCGGCAGCACCACACCCGGTTCCGGTGGGTCGGCCAGCAAAGCGACGGTTGGCATACGTGGAGGTCGGCCCCTCGGCGCCTTGTCCTTTTATACTCGGCCGCCCAGTGTCCGCCATGCGCTTGAGTCGCGTGGCCGGCGGTCTGGCCGTCCTCCTGACACTCGCCGCCGTCGTGGGCAGCCTCGCGACGTTCGCGGGCGCGAACGACCTGTTGCTGGCGCCCGCTCGACGGCTTCCCGCGCTCGTGACGACCGCGTTCGTCGCTCTCGTCGTCGGTGGCGTCGTTCGCTGGGGTGGCTCGGAGAATGAACGACAGACGCCGTACTGGTAGGTAGACAGTCTGCGAGCGACGCCCTCACTCCGTCGGCTCGGCGTGGGTGTCGGCGTCGTCCGGGTCGTCGACGGGACTCGACGGATGGTAGCCGGTGTCGTACTCGCCCGGCCGGCCGTCCACGCGATCGGGGTTGATCCGGCCGCCGAGGAGCATGAAGTCCAGTAGGGTGCAGTACAGCATCGCCTCGACGACGGGCACGCCACGGGGCGGCAGGACGGGGTCGTGGCGCCCGACCACCTGGATCTCCTTGCGCTCGCCCGTCTCCCAGTCGACGGTCTCCTGGGTCATTGGGATGGAGGTCGGCGCATGGAGCGTCACCTCGCCGTAGATTGGTTCGCCTGTCGTGATGCCGCCCTGGAGCCCGCCGTGGTCGTTGCCCTCGGGCACGGGATCGCCCTCGCTGGCCACGGTGTCCGGGCGGGTCTCGCCGTCGGCGGTCGTCCAGTCTTCGTTGCGGTCGATGCCGGTGACCTCGCGAGCGTCGCGACCCAGGCCGAACTCGAAGGCCGTAGTCGCCGGCACGGCCATCATGGCCGACCCCAGGCGCGACGCGAACGAGTCGAACCGCGGGGCGCCGAGCCCGCGGGGCACGCCCCGGCACTCGAAGTAGATCGACCCACCAATGGAGTTGCCTTCCTCCTGGTACCGGTCGATGACTTCCCGCATCTCCGCGGCCGTCTCGGGGTGGGCACACCGAACTTCGTTGTCATCTGTGTGCTCGACCATCTCCTCGAAGGACACGTCCGGGGCCTCGACGTCCCCGATCTGGTTGACGTGGGCCTTGATCTGCACGTCGTGGCCGCTCTGGTCGAGGACCTGCTTGGCGACAGCACCCGCCGCGACCCAGTTGACCGTCTCGCGGGCCGACGAGCGGCCGCCGCCCCCCCAGTTGCGCGTCCCGAACTTCGCGGAGTAGGTGTAGTCACCGTGTGACGGCCGCGGCGCGGTCACGAAGGGCTCGTACTTCCCCGAGCGGGCGTCCTTGTTCTGGATGACCATCCCCAGGGGCGTGCCCGTGGTGTAGCCGTCCTGGAGGCCGGACTTGATCGAGACCGAGTCGGGTTCGTTCCGACTCGTCGTGATCATCGACTGGCCCGGACGGCGGCGGTCGAGGTCCGCCTGGACGTCGTCCTCGGCGAGTTCGACGCCCGCGGGGACGCCGGAGACCGTACACCCCATGGCCTCCCCGTGGGACTCCCCGAAGGTGGTGACCTGGAAGAGTCGCCCGAAGGTGTTGCCGTTCATTACGTCACGCTGGGAGGGGCGGGCATTTCAAGGTTACAATCGGCCAGTGACGGTTTACATACCATGCCGAGGCCAGGCCCGTCCGTGACCTGAGTCCCGCCCGGCGTCGTTCGCGATCGTGCGACGCACCGACGCCGACCACCCGACCTGCGTCGCCAGTTCGCCAATCACACACCGCTCCTACCGGCTGACGTCTGCGCCGAGGGCGGTGAGCACGTCGAAGAACTCGGGGAAAGAGACGTCGACGTGCTCGGCGCCGGTGATCGTCGTGGTCCCCTCGGCCACCAGGCCAGCTACGGCCAGCGACATCACGATCCGGTGATCGCCGCGGCCGTCGAGCGTCGCCCCCTCCAAGGTCGTCTCCTCGCCGTGGATCGCCAGTTCGTCCTCGGACTCCTCGACGGTCGCTCCCATGGCGGTGAGGCTCTCGGCCATCGCCGTCACCCGGTCGGTCTCCTTGTAGCGGACGTGCTCGCAGTCGGTGATCCGCGTCGTGCCGTCGGCGGCGGCACCGAGGACGGCGATCGTCGGCAGGAGATCCGGCGTGTCGGCGACGCCGACCTCGATCCCCTGGAGGTCGCCGCGCGACACGGTGATATCGCCGGCGTCGCGGTCCCACGTGACGTCGGCGCCCATTCGCTCGACGATTTCGACGATCGCCGAGTCGCCCTGTGCACTGGGCTGGGCGCCAGCGACGACCACCTCGTCCTCGGCGGCCAGCGCGCCGGCCGCCAGCAGGTAGGACATCGAGGAGAAGTCGCCCGGGACGTGGTACTCGCCGTCCGTCGGGCGGTAGCGCTGACTTCCCTGGACCGAGAAGCCACGTTTCGTCTTCCTGGTCTGGACGCCGAAGTCCTCGAGGACCTCCTGGGTGATCTCGACGTAGGGCGCGCTCTTGAGTTCCGTCTGCAGCGCCACGTCGACGCCGGCCTGGGTCGGGGCCCCGGCCATGAGCAGAGCGCTGACGAACTGGGAGGACACGTCGCCTGGCATCGCGGCTGTGCCCCCGATGATCGGGCCGCCCACGACCAGTGGGGCCTGACCGTTGTCCCGCGTGCTCTCGGCGCGACCGCCGAGTTGCTCGACCGCTTTGAGGAGCGGCCCCTGGGGGCGGGACCGGAGTGAGTCGTCGCCGGTCAGGACGGTCATCCCGTCCGCGAGCGACGCGGCGGCGGTCACGAGGCGCATCGTCGTCCCGCTGTTCGCGCAGTCGATGACGTCGTCGGGGACCGCCGGCTCGCCGTCGAATCCTTCGACGACGAGTGTGTCACCGCCGTCCCGCTCCCCGACCGACCCACCGAAAGCCTCGACCGCACGCGCAGTCGCGCGCGTGTCGGCACTCAGGAGCGGGTCGTGGACTGTCGCGCCGTCCGCGTAGCCCGCCGCGAGGATCGCCCGGTGCGTGTAGCTTTTCGACGGCGGGGCCCGGGCGCGTCCCGACACCGTCGACTGCGAGATGTCGACGTCCATACTGCCGCTGCGGGGCCGCGCGTCAAGAGGATACCGGGACCGGTCTGTGGCGTCGCCGCGCCCCTCCCTACACTGCCGCCCGGGAGGCGCGGTGGAGCATAGTACAATCGTGGGTCGCCTCGCGAGTCCGGCGGGCAGCGACGAGACGCGGCAAGACGTCCGTCTCAGTTGCCATGGCCGATGTGCACTGGTCCATAGTCGCACCTGTCGGTTGGTCTTCCCCGCGATTTGGAATGGAGTGGCCCGCTGGAGGTTCGTCCGACCGTTCAGGCGTCGCCGTTCTCGTATTCCAGCCAGATGTAGCGCGTCCCGTACGACCGGTACGGACGCCAGGCCGCTGCGACCTCGCGCATCTCGTCGCGAGACAGCTCCGCGCCGTTGCCGTACACCTGCTGGATGCCCTTTCGGACCGCGAGGTCGCCAAGCGGAAGGATGTCCTCGCGCGCGAGGGCGAAGATAAGATACATGTGGGCGGTCCAGGTGCCGACGCCGCGGATGTCGGTGAGGGCGTCGATCACGGCCTGGTCGTCGTGGTCGGCCAGGCCCTCGCGAGTGAGGTCGCGCTCCTGGAAGGCCCGCGCGGCGTTACGGACGTACTCGACCTTCGCGGTGCTGAGGCCGGCCTCGCGGAGCGCGCGCTCGTCGGCGGCGAGGACTCGGTCTGGCGTCACCTGGCCGTCGAGCAGGTCGAAGACCCGTTCCCGGACTGCCGTCGCCGACGCCGTCGAGAGCTGTTGGTTGACGATGCTGACCGCGAGCCGCTCGAACTCGTCCTCGGCTGGCGCGACCTCGACGGGGCCCCACCGGTCGACGAGGGTCGCCATCTCGGGGTCGGCACGAAGCGTTTCGTGGGCCGGGTCGTCCATCGAGACGTGCTGAGGGCCCGGTGGGGCATGAGCCTCACGGGACGACGCGATACCGGCGATTTCCGAACCGCGTCCTCAGAAGCCCTTGCCCTGGAGTTCGCGGGCGATGACGTTCTTCTGGATCTCGGTCGTCCCCTCGTAGATCTGGGTGATCTTCGCGTCGCGGTAGAACCGCTCGACGTCGAAGTCGTTGACGTAGCCGGCCCCGCCGTGGATCTGGACGGCCTCGTCGGCCACTTCGACGGCGACCCGCGAGGCGAACTCCTTGGCCATCGAGGCGAGCGTCGTCAGTTGTTCGTCGGCGTTGTCGACGCTCCACGCCGACTTGTAGGTCAACATCCGCGCGGCCTCGGTCTGGGTGTACATCTCGGCGAGCTTGTGCTGGATGGCCTGGAAGTCGCCGATCGGTCGACCGAACTGTTCGCGCTCCCCGGCGTAGTCCAGCGCGCGCTCTGCGGCCCCTTTCGCGATCCCGACGCCCTGGGCGGCGACAGCCGTCCGCGTGTCGTCGAAGAACTGCATCTGCTGGAGGAAGCCGGCGCCCTCCTCCCCGATCAGATTCTCCTCGGGCACGCGCACGCCGTCGAAGATGAGTTCTGCCGTGTCGGAGGCCCGGATCCCCAGTTTCCCCTCGATCTTGTCCGCCTCGAAGCCCTCGCGGTCGGACTCGACGACGATCTGCGAGAAGCCGGCGTACCGGTCCTCGGCGTCGGGGTCCGTGTCACAGAGGACGACGAAGTGGTCGCCGACGGAGCCGTTCGTGATCCACATCTTGTTCCCGTCGATGACCCACTCGTCGCCGTCCTTCTCCGCGCGGGTCGATACCGCGGAGACGTCCGACCCGACGTCGGGTTCGCTGATCGCGGCGCCCATGATCGCGTCGCCCCGCGCGACCGGTTCGAGGAAGCGTTCCTTCTGGTCCTCGGTCCCGAAGGCCTCGATGGCGTCCGCGCCGAAGGAGGTCGCGGTGATGCTGAGCCCGATACCGGGGTCGGCCGCGAACAGTTCCTCGACGATCATGGCGACCTCGAGTGTCGAGTAGCCAGCACCGCCGTACTCCATCGGGATACCCGCCCCCGTCAGCCCCATCTCCGCGGCGGCGTCGACGACGTCGTGCGGGAACTCCTCGGCGACGTCGTACTCGGTCGCTACCGGCCTGATCTCGTTCTCGGCGAAGCGCCTGACCTCCTCCCGAAGTTGTTCCTGTTCGCTGGAGAACTCGAATTCCATACGTCTCGTACCCCCGTCGCCGACATAGTTGTTAGCACACTGCTTACAACTCGCAAAGAGTTCACAGTTTAACGGGGCGGCGACCCACCGACAGAAACGTTGAAACATCGGCCGACAGTGGGTTCGACCACAGATGGACGCGTCAGACATCGAGGTCGTCACGGTGCTCGGTGCCGGCACCATGGGCCACGGCATCGCGGAGGTCGCAGCGCTCGCAGGGTACGACGTCCGCCTCAGGGACATCGAGGAGGAGTTGGTCGAGGAGGGCTACGGCCAGATCGAGTGGAGCCTCGACAAACTCGCGGAGAACGACCGTATCTCGGAGGACGACGCCGCGGCGGCGAAGGAGGCGATCACCCCGCTGGTCGACCTCGAGGAGGCCGTCGCCGACGCCGACGTCGTCGTCGAGGCCATCGTCGAGAACATGGACGTCAAGAAGGACGTCTACGGTGAACTCTCGGAGGTCGCCCCCGACCACACGCTCTTTGCCTCGAACACCTCCAGTCTCTCTATCACCGAGATCTCCGAGGCCACCGACCGCCCGGAGCAGGTCTGCGGAATGCACTTCTTCAATCCCCCGGTGCGCATGGACCTCGTCGAGGTCATCAGCGGCGGTCACACCGCCGACGAGACGGTCGAGGCGATCGCTGACCTCGCGGAGTCCATGGGCAAGACGCCGGTCCACGTCCACAAGGACGAACCGGGCTTCATCGTCAACCGCGTCCTCGTCCCGCTCATGAACGAGGCCTGTTGGCAGGTCAGCGAGGACTTCGCGACGGTCGCTGAAATCGACTCGACGGCGAAGTACGACATGGGTCACCCGATGGGCGCCTTCGAACTGGGCGACCAGGTCGGCAACGACGTGACCTTCCACGTACTCGAGTACATGCACCAGGAACTCGGCGACGCCTACGAGCCGGCCCCGCTCCTCTCCGAGAAAGTCGAAAACGACGAACTCGGTCGGAAGACCGGGCAGGGCTTCTACGACTACGAGGACGGCGGGGTCGACATCCCCGCCGACGCCGGCCGCGAGGACGTCCGCGACCGGCTCCTGGCGATTCAGGCCAACGAGATTGGCAAACTCCTGGCGAAGGACGTCGCGGACCTCGACGCTATCGAACAGGCGCTAAAGCTCGGCGCGGGCTACCCGGAGGGACCTGCCCGGACGGCCGACGATGCGGGACTGGACCACCTTGTCGAGGTTCTGGAGGCCGCAGAGGAGGAATCTGGTGCCGCCCGGTACGCGGTCTCTGACGGCCTCCGGGAGGCCGCCGAGGCCGGTGGCTTCCACGGCGGCGAAAGCGGGGAGGCCGAGGCCTCTTTCGAGACCATCCAGATCGAGTACCCCGCCGAGTACGTGGGCCAGATCGTCCTCGATCGGCCCCACGCGATGAACACCGTCACGCCGCGCCTGCTGGACGAATTCGGCACTGCGGTCGACACGCTGGACGGGGACGAGGCGGTGCGGGCGATTCTCGTCACCGGTGCCGGAGACCGCGCGTTCTCCGCGGGGGCCGATGCTGCGGGCATGGCCGGGGACGGCGACTTCGACCCCGCCGCGCTCGCCCGGAAGGGACAGCAGACCTGGGGCAAACTCGAAGAGGCGTCGGTGCCGGTCGTCGCGGGCATCGACGGCTACGCCCTCGGCGGCGGGATGGAACTGGCGACCTGCGCCGACGTGCGCGTCGCCAGCGACCGGTCGACCTTCGGCCAGCCCGAGCGCAATCTCGGCATCATCCCGGGCTGGGGTGGAACCCAGCGCCTGGCCCCCATCGTGGGTGAGGGTCGCGCACGCGAGATCGTCCTCACCGGCGACCACTACGACCCCGAGACGATGGCCGACTGGGGCTTCGTCAACGAGGTCGTCTCCGCCGACGAGTTCGAGGAGACCGCCCTCGAGTGGGCGGAGAAACTCGCAGGCGGACCGCCGCTCGCCCTGGAGGCCGCCAAGAAGGCGATGCTCGCGGGTCGTGACGACACCGGCGCCGGCCTGGAGGTCGAGGCCCAGGCGTTCGCCCACGTCGTCCAGACGGACGACTTCCTCGAGGGCGTTTCGAAACTCCAGAGCGACGAGGACCCCGAGTTCGAGGGGAAGTAGCGGGTCGATAGGAACGATTTTAAATACACCGGGCCGAATCAACGAGTGACGGCAGCCCCGTCGCGCTCGGTTGGTGTAGTCCGGCCAATCATTTCGGCCTTTCGACAATTTCGGCACACTGCCGGATTGGAAGAGAGCCGATGACCGGGGTTCAAATCCCCGACCGAGCACTTCTATTCCGTTCAGTTGCGGAGAGTCGGGTCCAGCGATCGGGGCCCGTCTGAACGTCACCGTTGCGCGCGCCGGGCGAGGTAGTTCCGGTTCTCGGTCCAACTACGCCGCTCTCCACCGGTGGTACTATCGACGTACTCCGACCTAGGACCGGCTTACCGGCCAGTACGAGTAGATTAGAAACCACCTGCCACCGCAGTACTCGTCACAATAGATACACGTATTAGACGAACGAATGACGGCCGTTCATGGTTGGCAAACGGCTACCGTGGACGGACAGATCCTTCCTGGAGACGCTCGGCGGCATCACCGGTGTCGGGTGGACGACGTCGGTGCTGGGCTTTCTCGCGACGGTTATGGGGTACGGGAACGGAATCGTGAGCCGACTCGTCGCCGACCCACAGTCGCTGCTGTACGTCGGGGCCGTCTGTTTTGTCACCACGGTCGGTCTCGATCGCCTGTCGAACAGGTGGACCGAGGAGTGAGACCCCGCGGACGGTAGGCTTTTGCCCGGATCGTGCCTTCCGTCTACCGTGAAGCGACGGACCGTACTCGGGACGACCGGAGCCACCCTCCTCGGCGGCCTCGCCGGCTGTCTGGATGGGGGTGACGAGACCTCATCCCCGGATTCCGGCGGGACGCCAACCCGGACGCCGACGCAGGGCGCCCCGTTCGAACATCCGGGGACCCTCGACGAGACGTTCGCGACGAACGGCGACTATCCGCCGGACGACGACCCGGCGGACGGACGGCCGCCTGCGTTCGACGATCCGCCGGCGGCGCCCGACGCGGATCCGTCGTCGTTCGGGACGCTCGACGTGAACGGCGAGAGGGTGCGACTGGCACCGATCGATGTCGTCGAGGCGTGGCACCGCCGTGGCGAAGCCCGGTTCGTCGACGCGCGTGGCCGCGACCAGTACACGTACGCGCATGTGTACGGGGCCGTCTGGTCTCCGGCGATGCAGGGGTCGGCAGGTGGGGCCATCCAGTCCTGGCCGGCCGAGGATCGGATCGTGACGTACTGTGGCTGCCCACATCACCTCTCCTCGATCAGGGCTGCGGGCCTCCAGAAAGGGGGCCACACGGAGGTGTTCGCGCTCGACGAGGGATTTCTCGATCGGGAGGGGTCCTGGAAGGGCGAGGACTACCCGATGGCGGGAACCGAGTTCCGCGACGGAGCCCAGGCGTCGGTGTCGACCTGGCGGATTCGGGGGGCCGTAGACCCCGCGTACGCCGGCGAGTACGTCTGGGCGCAGACGGCGCGCCAGTACGAGGCGGCGCCTGTCGCAGGCGACGGGAGCTACGAACTCACGTTGCACTTCGCGGACGTCACGGCCGACACGCCGACCACCGTCACCACGCCGACGGACTCCGTGACTCGACCGCTCGGCGACCTGGCGGTTGACTCTACCGAGGGCAGGTAACCTCCTCGGCGCGCGTTTTATACGGTCCGACCACCGAGCTCCGGCCATGCCCCGGAAGACGACGGTGTGTGACAACTGCGGGTACCGGGTGCGGTGGAACCCAGAGACGCGAGCGGGACCGACGGTTTTCTTCGAGGAGGGGCTGTGTCCAAGTTGCGAGCACAGCTTCGCGGATCGCGCACCGGTGTCGGCCCGCCGTGGCCGGAATCGGTAGGCGGTCGGTAGTCATATGGCCGACGGGTGACAGCCATTGCACATGCAGGTAGTCATCCTCGCCGCCGGGGAGGGGACGCGGATGCGCCCCCTGACGGCGTCGCGGCCCAAGCCCATGTTGCCGGTCGCGGATCGGCCCCTCTGTGCACACACCGCCGACGCCGCGGTCCGGGCCGGCGTGGACGAGATCGTGTTCGTCGTCGGCTACGAGGGCGACGCCGTCCGGGAGTACTTCGGCGAGACCTACCGTGACGTCCCGGTGGCCTACGCCGAACAGGCCGAGCAACTCGGGACGGCACACGCGGTGCAAGCGGCCCGCGAGCACCTGTCGGGCCCGTTCGCCGTGCTGAACGGCGACGACCTCTACGAACCCGACGCCCTGGCTGCCCTCTTCGAGGGCGGCCCGGCGGTCGGCACGTACGAGGTCGCTGACCCTCGACCCTACGGCGTCTTCGACGTGAACGACGGGGCCGTCACCGGCATCGTCGAGAAACCCGACGATCCGCCGTCGAACCTCGTCAACGTCGGGGCCTACGTCTTCCCCGCCGACGCGCGCGACTGGCTCGACGTCTCCAGGAGCGAGCGCGGCGAATACGAGATCACCGACGTGCTGACGCGCGTCATCGACGAGTTCGAGGTCCGGACGGTCCCGATCGATCGCTGGCTTGGCGTCGGCCGCCCGTGGGAACTGCTCGAGGCCAACGAGTGGAAACTCGACGAACTGAACCGGCGGATCGAGGGGGACGTTGCCGAGGGGGCGGATCTCCGCGGGAACGTGGTCGTCGAGACCGGCGCCACCGTCGACTCGGGCGTCGTCATCGAGGGACCGGCGCTCCTGCAATCGGGTGCATCGGTGGGTCCGAACGCCTACGTCCGGGGAGCGACGCTCCTCGGCGAGGACGCCCACGTCGGCGCGAACGTCGAGATCAAAAACAGCGTGATCATGGCCGGGACGGACGTCCCCCACCTCTCCTACGTCGGCGACAGCGTGCTCGGACGGGACGTCAACTTCGGGGCCGGGACGACCGTGGCGAACCTCAGGCACGACGACGAACCCGTCATGGTGACCGTCAAGGGGGAGCGCGTCTCCACCGGGCGCCGGAAGTTCGGCGTCGTCGCCGGTGACGGCGCGAAGACGGCGATCCAGACGAGCCTGAACGCCGGCGTCACGCTCTCCCCGGGTGCCCGGACGGAGCCCGGTGAATCGGTCCTGCGGGACCGCTGAGGTGGACCTGCGGAGCGCAACCCTGGACGTGGGATATGTGGGATTAAGTGGGGTCACCCCGAGGTACCGGACGAGATGGTAGATCCCACTTCTGACCTCGGGGAGGACGTCTCCGAAGACGACGCCCCCAGGTGCGCGACGTGTGGCGATCCGATCGTCGGATCGCCCGACCATCGCGTGACCACCAGAATCGAGGACGACTCGGTGGAGACTATCCACTTCTGCGACGACGACTGTCGCGAAGGCTGGACCGCCGCGACCGTGGACCCGAACTGACTAGCGCTCGTCGTCGCCGTGCACGGCGCGGGACCGCCGAGCAGCCTGTCGGGGATCGGAAACGTCGCCACGACGGGTCGCTGGAGTCCGTCGTCGCCACTACCAGTATATAACCTATATGCTTCGCTCGGCTGCGGGTAAGTGAGCCCTGACCGCTTCGCGACGCCGGTCGCGAGGCCGCCGCTACCATTCAAATATGTTACAAACCTGCCCCTCGCTCACACGAGTTCGGGGCCCTACCGGGTGAACGGTTGGCATGGGAACTGATCGGTAGTGGGACGTATTCTATCAAAATAATATGCTATATTTCGTACGATTTGCATGAAGGACAATTTTATTATGGACTCCGCCATGGGTAGGGAGTGCCTCAGCGAAGCGCGAGCACGGACCCGGAAATGGGCGAAACCGGCAGTTTCGCGGCCCGCCCTGGCGTTCGGACTGGCAGCATCTCGCGCGGGCCACGACCAACGAGGGAACGCATGAACGAGAATGATAAGCCTATGACATCAGATGGGCGCCCAGCGGAGGATGGGGTCGACGGGGCGATCGGTACTGGGAAGTACGCGGTCGCGCCGGAGGCGACGGAGACGTCCGCCGTCGAGGACGCATTCACCGAGGAGATCCTCGACGAGGACGGGCCGGACGACGACGTCGGCCTCTTCGACGACATCCTGCAGGGGGACCCGATCTTCGAATCCAAGGAGGTGATGCGGCCGAGTTACACGCCGAAGAAACTCCCGCATCGAGAGGAACAGATCAACAAGATGGCGTCGATTCTGGCGTCGGCACTGCGCGGCGACACCCCGTCGAACATCCTCATCTACGGCAAGACGGGGACGGGCAAGACCGCGTGTGCGAAGTACGTCAGCCAGGAGCTACAGCTCACCTCGGAGAAGTACGACGTGCCGTGTCTC
>Ga0207756_100118_pt1 | contig 64891 bp, 70 predicted proteins | sample A23M1SouthBayCA_FD_187748 | JGI IMG/M metagenome (GOLD analysis project Ga0207756, IMG submission 187748) | Aerobic enrichment media microbial communities from Eden Landing Ponds, California, USA - A23 M1 (3) (SPAdes) | ecosystem: Environmental > Aquatic > Marine > Unclassified | place...
TTGTAACCCAGTTGATCTTGCCGGTATCTTTTTCTTCAGTGGCTACGTTTTGGATGGATTGATCGTCATTCCCCTGGTTATTTTTGCGTCCCTCGTAAATCAAGAAGAGGATGTATCCGGCAAGGCCCATAAGCAAGATAGAACCATCATATTGGCTAATATTCTGGTCCATGGCAAATAGTAAAACGATGAAAGAAAGAACTATCATCAGAGGAACATCAAGCCGTATTAATTGTTTTGAGACCCGCAACGGTACAATAAGAGCAGAAAGACCAAGAATGAATAACACATTAAAAATATTACTCCCCACTACATTTCCCAGTGCGATATTAGCCTGATCTGAAAGCGCGGACTTTACACTTACCGCAAGTTCCGGTGAACTGGTGCCAAATGCTACGATTGTCAGACCAATGATCAGTGGGGATATGCCGAACCCCCCGGCAATACGGGAGGCTCCTCTGACCAACACTTCAGCACCAACAATTAGAAAAACTAATCCGCAAAGAAATAAGAAAATAGTCATTGAGTTATTCAGAATTAATGTGATTGGTAATATTTTAAAGGTGCAATATCGGAAACGAGGATGAAATGGTTAATGATATATGTTTGCAAGGGTTCCAGTTCTCGATGGTCTACCCAACGGTATAAAATAACCACTGTAGTATGTTTCAATAGGCGTTAAAAGAGTGATGTGTTACCATGAAACTATATCAAAAAACGATCATTATTTATCCGGAAGTGTGGTTAGGATCATTAAATCTTGCACACGACCTCACGAATTTGACTACTGGCCTGATATTTTATAATCCCCAATATTTGCTTGTTGATTACAAAAAGTCAACGCCAATGCCCACCAACAGAATTTTCGCACACATTTTCAAGAAATGAAATAAGGTGTCATCGGTTTATTTCCGTCCGGCTTGAATAAACCAAGATATTTTATGTTATTACAACTGTTGTAACTACAATAGTTGTTAAGACAAAATTTAATCTTCGCAAGTAGGTTTTATTATGGAATTCAAGAAGGCCATCAAACAATCGAAATTTCCGAATCCCCAGATGGAAGCAATACTAAACATTGTTTATAGTGCAAATCACTTTGAAAATATAATGCGCAAGCTGTTAAATGACTTCGACTTGAGCCATGAGCAGTTTAATGTGCTTCGTATTCTGCGAGGGAATCATCCCGATGCGTATGAACTCAATGAAATTCGTGATCGAATGCTTAACAGCTGGAGCAACGTGTCAAGACTTGTCGAAAAGCTCCGAAAAAAGGGGTATGTGACCAGGCAACCTAAACAAGAGAACCGCCGAAAAGTGGAAATCAAAATTACTGACGAGGGGCTAACCTTTCTGGGTGAGATTGACCAACAGCTGACTACGGATGAACTAATGGAGCAAACATTAGATCCCGATAAGGCTAAAACACTTTCTGCCCTGTTGGATGAAATCAGAACAAACCTGGATGAGGTATTCAGTCAATCAGAATTTGCAGAATAAAACCTGCTGTTGACTATGATCAGTACTGAAAAATCTATTCCCAAAGTTGATATTAAAGATATCTTGGGTGCCATTGATAGTGAAGAAGTATGCGGGACAGAAGAGAATGAAAATGAGTTCTTGCTCATCAAAAGCAGAAATGGGATTAGTACCCAGCAACCCCATACAACCAATTATTACAATTTATCAATAGCGTTAAAGGGTAACTGCAAGCAGGAGGTTAATGAAAATGAAATAACTCTTGCTCCAGGCTATTTATTCTTTGCATCACCACGGGATATAACTGTTACCAGGAAATGCAGTTCGGATTTAAAAATTCAGCAAATACTATTCACTAAGAGGTTTTTGCTGGAAGCCAACATATCTCGTGAAGCCTTGGAAGAGCTGCTATGGGTTGATCCCGGGAAACCTCCATTATTTCAATTAGACAATGATGCATTTAGAAAAGTAAAACAGCTGTTTGAAAAGTTAGCAGAAGAAGCCTCCCTCTCACGTCCTTATTATAAACAGATTCTGAGAAATGGTATTATTGAGTTGCTGTTCAGGATAAATCGACTGGAAAAATCGTGTCTCAAAAAAGGGTCTCAGAAAACCTCCCAATCCAATCGTCTTTACAAAGAGTTCAAGGATTTAATAGATGAGCACTTTATCGAGAGAAAGAAAGTGAGTGACTATGCGGAGCTACTGCACGTGACGCCAAAGTATCTTAGCGAAGTTGTCAAAGAGGAAAGCAGTACTACGGCCTTGGAACACATACATGAACGCATCATGCGAGAGGCCAGGAATCAGCTTATTTATACCGACAAATCCGCTAAAGAGATTGCCTATCACTTAGGATTTAATACGCCCTCTCAATTTGGACGCTTTTTCAAACGGAGAGCTGGCCAAAGTCCTATCCAATTTCGGAAAAGCCGAAAAACCGAACACTAAATCCGAAGAATTGCCATTTATCTGTAGCAAGACAGCATATACTTTATTGTTGAACTAATTCCAGTACAACAGTAGTACATACAATGAAAAGGTTAATTGTTTTGCTCACTGTTTTAACAACAACAGTAAGTATTTCAGCTGCTCAACATCTGCAACAGGAGTTGTTGAGCGGAGCTGATAAGATGGTGTTTCAAATGAGCTATACCCAACAATGGGATCAACAGTCTAATGTCCAAATTAATGGGCTGGCATTCTACAATAGGTTCTATGAAGCGTAGAAAAGAATATTTGATGAGGCTGTTATCCAGACATCCATAACAAGCTCGTTTAGCAAGCATGTTAGCGTAGGCCCCAACCTGTTTTACAGCAACGTTGCCGGCCTACAGCCCGGCGTCTTGCTCAATGCCAAATTCCGGCTTGCAGGAATTGATGTTACGATGAGTCCCCAAGTGGCCTACAATGTGCCGAGTACAGCCTTACAAGGTGGTATAGCATTGCTTGTTCGAAAGGTGGTGCCGGTAAACTCACAATGGGATATGGGAGCCAACGCCTTTTTGATAGGGTCCTGGCTACGCTTTGATACCCATGACCGGAGTATTATCCAGGCTCGCGTTGGTCCCGTCTATCAAAATAGGATTCAGTTTGGGTTTAGTTATGACCTGGATCAGTATAGCTCAAAGATATTGCAAGAAGATCAAATCGGCTTTTTCGTACGAACACTTTTTAACTCATAAATCTAAATTAAAACAAAATACATAATCATGTTTAATACCAATCACCAAAATAACCTCCAGTTAATAGCACGAATTCTACTGAGCAGTATTTTCGTGTTCTCCTTTATCAGCAAAATTACAGGCTGGGAGGGAACTATACAGTTCATGTCTGCGAAAGGAATCCCACTTCCGTCCATATTAATTCTGGGCGCCATTGCTACAGAACTGGCGGGAGCATTAGCCTTGATCACCGGATACAAGATGAAAGAGGCAGGTATTCTGCTGGCACTCTACTTGGTTCCTACTACGCTCATATTCCACAATTTCTGGGCAGTGGAAGGCCAGCAGTTCCAGATGCAGATCCTCCACTTCCTGAAAAATGTATCCATTATTGGAGGGCTATTGCTGATCACGAGTATCTCTACTACTAACGACACAGAGGTTTCAAACCAATAACTAACTACTTAATTAAAAATCTATTTTCCTATGATTAACGACTCCATAAATGTATCAATCATTTTTTACAGCATGTACGGACACGTTTATGAAATGGCAGAAGCAGTCTCCGAAGGCGTAAGTTCTGTTGACAATGCAGAGCCGAAGATGTATCAGGCACCTGAGCTTATGCCGGAGGATGTCCTTAAAGACTCTGGCGCCTGGGAGGCAAAGAAAGCGTTTGATCATATTCCTGAGGCTACGCCAGAGGTTCTGGAAGAATCAGATGCCGTAATATTCGGAACCCCTACCCGGTTCGGTATGATGGCTGCCCAGATGCGCAACTTTCTGGACCAAACCGGAAAGCAATGGGCCGAGAGAGCACTTACCGGCAAGGTAGGAAGCGTATTTGCAAGTGTCGGCGGGCAACATGGTGGACATGAAACCACGATCCGAAGCTTCCAAACAACACTTCTCCATCATGGAATGGCTGTTGTAGGTGTTCCATACTTTGAGGATCGCCTCAATGAAATGGAGGAGATCTCAGGTGGTACGCCTTATGGAGCAACAACAGTTGCAGGGGCTACAGGAGAAAGAAATCCGACCGAAAATGAGTTGGGGATAGCCAAAACGCAAGGAGCTCACGTAGCCCAAACGGCTCTAAAGCTGAGTACCGAAGAGGCTACAGTAGCTGCTGAATAATAGATTAAAAATATAACTACGGGAGCAGTTGTCGATTCATCCTGTTCCCTTTTCAAAATCCGACTTTAAAAGACTATTAGTACAATGAATCAACAAATAGAACTAACGCAATTTACGGATCCTGTCTGTACCTGGTGTTGGGGCAGTGAACCCATTATAAGGAAACTGCAATGGCGCTTTGGCAACCAAATAAACATATCCTATATCATGGGTGGGCTAGTCGAAGATATCAGGGAATTTTATGACCGTGCCAACGATATTGGCGGTCACCCCGAGCAGTCCAATGAGAATATTGCAAAACATTGGCTGGAAGCGTCCCAAAAACACGGTATGCCTGTGAATACAGATGGTTTTCAATTGTTTACGGACGAGAATCCCTCATCTTATTCGCAGAACATCGCCTACAAAGCAGCGCAAATGCAGAACCAGGAGCTGGCAAACAAGTTCCTGCGCCGAATAAGAGAAGCCACAGCTACCGAAACGAGACAAACAAACCGGCGCGACGAGTTAATAGGACTAGCAAGCGAAGTAGGTCTTGATATTGTGTCGTTTATTAAAGCGTTAGATGATGGTTCCGCACGGCAAGCGTTCGAAGAAGATCTCCGCAAAACCCGTAAACATCACGTGCGAGCATTTCCGTCCTTCAAATTATCGCATCAGAGTGAGAGCATGATACTGCATGGCTATCAATCCTATGATGCATTAAAAGTATTAATAGAAAATGTGTCGGATGGGGCCATAACGGAGCGGCCACTTCAACGATCAGAAAAAGATATCCTACGGTTTATTGAACATTATGAGTCCGTTGCTCCCGTAGAAATTAAGAAGACATTTGAGCTAACAGACCAAGAATACAGTTGTGCAGTAGAGCCATTATTGAATCAGGAAAAGGCACGAAAAGTTTGGGCTGGTAATGGATACCTGTTACGTCCAATGCACAAAGAGATGGATTGTGATCCGGAATTGGCCATGTGTAGCTACTGATAGCTATCAGCCACAAAATTTTTAAAAGTACTATAATCTGAATTATAAATTGCTAAACCACTATGACTACTACCTACTACCAAAATCTTTTTGAATATGACGCTACGGTAAACAATGCGCTATTTGAACAGTTAACGAACAACTCAATAGAACTACAAAAGGCTAAAGAAACACTTACTCACATTGTTGCCGCGAAACAAGTTTGGATGGCACGATTAAGAAAAAAGAATGTGAGTGGTATCACTATATGGCCCGAGTTTCAGGCAGATAAACAGAAGGATGAAATGGATAAAATAAGGGAAGAGTATAATGATTTTATATCAGGTCTCTCGGATGATTATCTGAGCCAAAACTTGCGGTACACAAATAGTAAAGGGAAAGCATTTGAAACGCCTAACAGAGATATCCTTACTCATGTACTGGTTCACGGTGGCCATCATCGAGGACAAATTGCAAAATATGTACGAAAGGCAGGAGGAGAACCGCTAAATACAGATTACATAACTTATGTAAGAAGCTTGGATTGATTTAGTCAAAAGTTTCAGCAATTCTTTATCAAATAAAGTACGCCCGAGAGGATTCGAACCCCTAACCTTCTGATCCGAAGCCAAACTGATATATGGCTTTAGGGTTAACAGGGGTTGATTTTGGGAGCCCATGTTACATCATATGTAACAACGAGTAGGAAAGCTGTGAAAGCTATTCATTTTGAGGGCCCCTGTTTTGTGAAACCCATTCTTTACTAATTTTCCTGCCGGTATTCACTGGGAGAGGAGCCAACGCGATCCTTGAACATGCGACTAAAATGTTGCGGATAACTGAATCCTAATTCATAAGCAATTTGGCTGATAGATTTTTCCGGATCAAAAATACGTTCCTTGGCAATGTCGATTACTTTCAATTGAATATGTTCCTGGGCAGCCTTCCCTGTTTCTTTTTTGATTAAATCCCCAAAATAGTTGGCTGACAGATGACACTCTTCCGCAAAATAGCCGACAGTGGGTAATCCATCCTTTTGAGGTTTGTCGGATAAAAAGTAATTGTTCAACAGTTCTTCAAATTTAGCCACTACTCCATTGTTAACATTTTCTCTGGTAATGAACTGGCGATCATAAAACCGTTCGCAGTAATTCAAAAATAGTTCAATGTTGGAGGCAATGAGTTTTTTGCTGTGTTTATCGATGGACTGACTCAATTCGGATTTTACCTTTGAAAAACAATCCAACACAATTTGTTGCTCGCGCTCCGACAGGTGCAACGCCTCATTCGTATCGTAGCCGAAAAAATTATACTTAGTCTGAATGTTAATCAGTGAAGTGCCGTGTATCAAATCAGGATGAAAAACCAATCCATGTCCCATGGGTTGGTATGGTTCTGTTTTGTGCTCAACATCAATAACCTGTCCCGGTGAAATAAAGACCAAGGTTCCTTCCTGATAATCATAATAATGCCGCCCGTATTTCAAGTTACCGCATTGTACATCTTTCAGAATAATGCAATAAAGCCCGAAGTACATCTTTTTGCCGGTGCGTTTTTCCGACTTGGAAAAATCAATCACACTGACTAAAGGGTGCAATGTATCATGGTTATTGAAGTCATTGTAGTCGCTGACGGTATCAAATCTGTACACTTGTGACATATCTACTGTTTTTTGGTTTATACAAATGTAACCATTCCCAGATTGGGAAAACAACGGGAGGGGTGCAATCCGTAATATTGGTTAGTAATCCCGTAATTGGTATAACGAAGAGGGCAAAGAATTACACTACCTTAGTTTTGTATCGTCAAAGATTGAAAATTATTAGGACCAATTAACCCTATATCCAAACACATGAGAAAAGCAAAGAATCCGATTATCATTGCTTTAATTGTCTCGCTGTTGAGTATCTCAAACGCAACAGGAGCACAGAATAGTACCGGTGAAGATCAAGCCTTAAGTGAAACGCAAGAAGCTATCGTTGTTATATCGGCCTACACCGCCAAGGGTGATCTGGACAAATTGGAAAGCGCTTTGCGGAGTGGCTTGGATGCCGGTCTTACGATTAATGAAATTAAGGAAGTCTTGGTGCACCTGTATGCTTATAGCGGTTTCCCACGAAGCATCAGGGGGCTTAACACCTTTATGGATGTATTGGATGAACGTGAAGATAAAGGCATTACCGATGAAATGGGGTCGGAAGCCTCACCGATCTCGGATGAGAAAAGCAAGTACAAACGAGGTTTGGAAACCCTGTATGAGCTGACCGGCGAAAAGTGGGAGAAACCGGAATCGGGATATGGGGCTTTTGCTCCCGCAATTGACCGGTTTCTCAAGGAGCACCTGTTTGCGGACATTTTTGATCGCGATGTCTTGACGTATCAGCAGCGGGAACTGGTAACAATTGCTGTACTCAGTAGTATCGGAGGGGTGGAACCTATGCTGGGAAGCCATATGAGCATAGCACTCAATATTGGCGTAACAGAACCACAACTGCGGCAACTGTTCTCCATTATGGAGGCTAATGTGGGGAAGGAAGAGGCAAAAGTCGGACGAGAAATATTGTCTCAGATGACTTCAGAATAAGCCGTAAACGATTTTTAAAACACAATGAGAAAACCATGAAATATCTTTTAGTAGTAATACTAACATCATTAAGCACCGTTTCTTTCGGGCAAACCGAACCTGATAATCCTTTTGGGTTGGTGTATCGGGATGCCATAACAGAAAACGTGGCAGGTGAAGTACATATCCAGCCTGTAACCTATGAGCTGAATGGCATTAAAATTTCAGCCAATGTTTATACACCGGCTGGTTATGATCCCTCAAAGAGCTACCCAGCTGTAGTTGTGGCTCACCCTAACGGCGGGGTCAAGGAGCAGGTAGCCGGATTATACGCACAGCGTTTGGCAGAATCTGGTTATATCACTATTGCGGCTGATGCGGCCTATCAGGGCGCCAGTGGTGGAGAGCCACGTAATGTGGATAAACCCGCCAACCGCATTGAGGATATCCGAGGAATGGCAGATTATATCACCCAATACTCAGGAGTAGATACAAGCCGGTTGGGAGTTTTAGGAATTTGTGGCGGTGGTGGTTATACCTTGAAAGCAGTTCAGTCCGACAAACGATTTAAAGCCGTGGCAACGCTCAGTATGTTTAATACTGGTGAGGTACGTCGAAATGGCTTTCAAGACTCACAAGTAGAAACCATTCAGAAACGTCTAAAGGAAGCATCAGAAGCTCGTGCTCAGCAGGCTGCTGGTGGACAGATACAATACGTGGGTGTATCAAGTATTACTGATGAGGAGCTTGCCAAGGTGGATACCCAATTTTATCGTGAAGGGTTCAGATATTATTTCAGATCGCACTCACATCCCAATTCTACATTCAAGTACACCAAGAGTAGTTTGCTTGATTTGATGACTTGGGACGCCGCTACCAATATGGATTTGATTGAGCAACCATTGCTGATGATGGCCGGAAGCGACGCCCAAACAAAGTATATGACTGACGAAGCATTTAACAAAGCGACTGGGACAACCAATAAAGAGCTATTTGTTATTGATGGAGCCACGCATATTCAAACATACTACGTGCCTGAATATGTCAAACAGGCGATGAGCAAACTCAATGACTTTTATGCCAACAACCTCTAATCAGTATTGATTACAAATCTAAATCAAGGCCTAAAATGAAATATCCGTTCATAGCTCGCTCTTTTACCAAGCATTCAGCACTCAGAGTGCGTTACATCGCCCTGTTTATTCTAATGATCTTCATGGGAGCGTGTTCTGCCCAGAGGGGGTCGGAAGAATCCATCATTATAAAGAAGCAGGGAAGTTTTGCTGTGGGAGGGACCGTTAAAACAAGTCCCGGCACGTTTGATCCTATTGAACATGGAGCTTTTAATCCGGCAGATCAATCAACGGAAGGACAAACTCTGCACGGTGATCACGCCTTTGTATTCTATCAGGTGCCAACAAATCCAAGAACACTTCCGCTTGTCTTCTGGCATGGATACGGGCAGTCCATGAAAACTTGGCAAACAACGCCCGATGGACGGGAAGGATTCCAAAGTATGTTCTTGCGTCGCGGGTATCCCGTGTACCTGATTGATCAGCCACGAAGAGGGTTGGCAGGTCGATCTACAGAACCGACAACCATATCTGCTGCGACGGATGATCAGCTTTGGTTTGGAATTTTCAGGCTTGGAATCGGTACAGATTTTTATCCCGGCGTTCAATTTTCAAAAGATCCGGAAGCTTTAGATCAGTTTTTCCGGCAGATGACACCCGACACCGGACCATTGGATATTGATGTTAACATTGACGCTGTTTCAGAATTATTTGATAAAATAGGCCCAGGAATTCTCGTAACTCATTCACATAGTGGAGGTCAAGGTTGGCTTACAGCACTTGAGAATAACAATATAAAGGGAATCGTGTCGTATGAGCCGGGAAGTAATTTTGTCTTTCCTGAAGGGGAAGTTCCTGATCCCATCTCTTATGTAGGAGGTCAGTTAAGTGCCAGAGGTGTCTCAATGTCCGAATTTGAGCGCTTAACAGAAGTGCCCATTGCTATCTACTATGGAGACTATATCCCAGATGAACCCTCAAAATATCCCGGAGAAGAACAGTGGCGGGCGGCACTTACTATGGCTGAAAAATGGAGGGATACCGTCAATAAACATGGTGGCGATGTTACCCTCGTTCATCTTCCGGATATCGGCATTGAAGGAAATACCCATTTTCCAATGTCTGATTTAAACAATGTGGAAATAGCTGATTTGTTATCTGATTGGCTAAAGGAAAAAAACCTAGACTAATGCCTGTCAAAATTATCAGCAATATGAAAAAGTTATCCGTAAGTACGCTTTTGTTCGTGGTTTTATTTGGACTGATATCTTGCTCATCAACAGCACAAGAACGAGAGACTGTGGTGGAGGAGATTGATAAAGAAAACGTTTTAATCGTATATCTGACTCGAACCGAAAATACCAAAGCCATAGCAGAGATTATCCACCAACAAGTGGGTGGGGATATGATAGAGCTCAAGCTGGAAACCCCATACCCGGAAGATTACGATAAAATCGTAGCACAGGTGGATAGCGAAAATGAGAGAGGGTATTTGCCTCCTCTGGATACGGAGATTGAAAATATCGGAGAATACGGTACGGTGTTTATTGGCTTTCCCACGTGGGATATGCAACTACCACCGCCGATGAGAAGCTTTTTGAACGAATATGATTTAAGCGGCAAAACAGTGATCCCATTCAATACCAATGGAGGATACGGCTTGGGAAGTAGCATTCAGCAGGTGGAAAACCTATGCCCTGATTCCAACATCCTCGAAGCCTTTTCTACCAAAGGGGGATTGGAACGCGATGGCATCTATCTTGCCATCAAAGGGGAACGAAGAGAAGAAGCCAAGGCCGAAGTAATCAGCTGGCTGAAAGGCATTGGGATGTTGTAACGACGTAATTAAAATCTGTGAAATGGAAATATCGAGATTAAAAGAATCAGCGCAATCTAAATAAAGAGACTATTATGCAAACACGAACACTTGGAAACAGCGATTTGGACGTTTCCGCGGTAGGACTAGGGTGCATGGGCATGAGCTTTGGCTACGGTCCAACCCCAGACAAGCAGGAAATGATTAGCCTTATCCGCACGGCTTTCGACAAGGGCGTTACCTTTTTTGATACCGCCGAGGTGTATGGTCCTTTTGCCAATGAAGAATTAGTGGGGCAAGCACTGGCGCCTATTCGCGATCAGGTGACGATTGCCACAAAGTTCGGCATCAAAATGGAAGAGGACAGGCAGGTAATGGACAGCCATCCCGAACAAATTCGCAGGTCCGTAGATGGTTCCTTGCGGCGGCTGAATACAGATGTTATTGATCTGTACTATCAGCACCGCGTGGATCCGGACGTACCTATCGAAGAGGTAGCGGGAACAGTGAAGGAGCTGATCGAAGAAGGAAAGGTGAAGCACTTTGGCATGTCCGAAGCCGGTGCAGGTACCATTCGTCGGGCCCATGCCGTTCAACCGGTCACGGCCGTGCAAAGTGAATACTCAATGTGGTGGAGAAAGCCAGAAGATGAATTGTTGCCCACCCTCGAAGAGCTTGGTATTGGTTTCGTCCCTTTCAGTCCGCTTGGTAAAGGTTTTCTTACAGGAGACATCGACGAGGATACTGAATTTAGTGAGAATGACTTCCGAAATATTGTACCACGATTTAACAAGGAAAACCGCAAAGCCAATCAACAGTTGGTCGAGCTGCTTGGCAACATTGCGGATGATCATGGGGTAACTCGGGCACAGATTGCCATTGCCTGGGTGCTGGCTCAAAAGCCGTGGATTGTCCCCATTCCCGGTACGACCAAATTGAAGCACCTGAAAAGCAATATTACAGCTGCTGATATCGAGCTGTCATCAGAAGACCTTAGCCAAATTGATGGGGCGTTGTCGAATATTGAAATACAAGGTGCTCGATATCCAAAAGAGCTTCAAGAACGCACTGGAAATTAATAACTAAAAGAATATAAAAATTATGAAGAATGTAGTGTTAAATAATGACGTAGAAATGCCAATCTTAGGGTATGGTGTCTATCAGATCCCAGACCACGAGGAATGCAAGAGATGTGTGCTGGATGCTCTCGATGTAGGGTATCGCTCCATCGATACGGCCGCAGCTTATCAAAATGAGGAAGCGGTTGGTGAAGCAATCAAAGAAAGTGGGATTAACAGAGAAGAGATTTTCCTCACCTCCAAGCTTTGGATTTCGCATGTTGGGTATGAAGCAACCAAGGAGGCTGTAGAGCATTCGTTGAATAGGTTGCAAACCAATTATCTGGACCTGTATTTAATTCATCAACCGTATGGTGATGTGCACGGGTCGTGGCGAGCTATGGAAGAACTGCATGAAGAGGGAACATTGAAAGCCATTGGCGTGAGCAATTTCCATCCCGATCGCGTGATGGATCTGATCGTCAACAATGAGGTTTTACCAGCTGTCAATCAAATTGAGACGCATCCATTCTATCAACGGCATAACGATCAGCAGTTTTTAGAAGAACACGATGTCCAACATGAATCATGGGCTCCATTTGCTGAGGGAAAGAACAACACGTTCAGCAATGATCTGTTGGTTTCCATCGGTGAGAAGTATGACAAATCGGCTGCCCAAGTGGTCTTAAGGTGGCTTATCCAACGGAGCATTGTCGTAATTCCGAAAACCGTTCGAAAAGAACGAATGAAGGAAAATATCAACGTCTTCGATTTTGAACTATCTGACGAAGACATGGAATCGATTCAGAAGCTTGATACTGGGGAAAGTCAATTCTTCAACCACCGCGACCCGGGAATCATCAAGTGGTTTGCCAGTACATTGGAAGAGGATTAAATATCAATGATTAAAAAAGAGAAAAATGGGAAAGAAAAATAGCATTAGCCGTCGCGATTTTATGCTTAAGGCAGCATTGACTGGCTCAGGACTGGCATCCTTGCCTTTTATGGGATTCGCATCTCAGAGTCAGTCTGAGAAAAATAAATCAACAACTGAACCAGCGACAATCAATGAAAAACGAAAGCTTGGGTCCCTGGAGGTTTCGAGTATTGGACTCGGTGTTCAGAATATGCACCGCAGGTATGAAACAACAGTGCCATACCGTCCGGAAATGATCAATATTATTCGTACTGCCCACGACAAAGGTGTTACGTTCTTTGATACCGCCGAGGCATACGGTCCTCATGAATGCGAGCGAATTCTCGGAGAGGCCATAGAGCCATTTCGGGATGAAGTTGTGATCACATCCAAGTTCGGCTGGAATATCGATCTCGAGACCGGTGAGCGTCGTCCCGGGCTTAATAGCAAACCCGAGCACATCAAGCTTGCCGTCGAGGGTATGTTGAGGCGTTTAAGAACGGATCGCATCGATCTCCTCTATCAGCACCGGGTAGATCCCGAAGTTCCGATTGAAGATGTGGCCGGAGCTGTAAAAGAATTGATGGACGAAGGTAAAGTTTTGCACTGGGGTTTGTCGGAGATGGGGTTAGATACTTTGCGACGTGCCCATTCCGAAGTGCCGGTCACTGCTGTTCAGAATGAATACTCGATGCTATGGCGCGGCCCTGAAGAGCAAGTGATCCCGACTTGCGAAGAGCTGGGAATCGGTTTTGTGCCGTGGAGTCCGCTTGGGGTGGGTTTTCTGGCCGGTGCCATCGACGAAAATACCCGGTTTGCTCAGGGCGACATTCGTGGTGTTGAACCACGCTTTTCGCCTGATAACTTGCCGCATAACCTGGCGCTTGTTGATCTGATTAGAGAGTGGGCCGAGCGAAAACAGGCTGCTCCTGCTCAAATTGCGCTGACTTGGTTAATGGCGCAAAAACCGTGGATTGTCCCCATTCCTGGGACGACCAATATGGCGCATCTGCATCAAAATATTGGTGCAGCTTCTGTTCAATTTACCTCTTCAGAACTTGCTGAGCTTAATTCAGCTGTTTCAGAGATCCAAATTCAGGGACAGCGACTTCCAGACGCCGTACTGCAGTTTTCAGGGGTAGAGGCGCCTCAGAAGTAATTGAACTCCCGATAAGGGTATGTTAAAAGCAAATCAAAACTAGATTTATGAAACAACTACTGATTACGCTGTTATTTTTTGTCGCACTTTCTATTCAGGCGATGGCACAAACAGATGCCGATGAACATTATAATATGACGTCCATCCTGCCGGAAGGTAACGAGATATCCGGAGGAAATTTTACCGGTACAGTGTGGGTAAATATGATAATACAGCCAGATGATAATTTAAACACTAACGGGGGTAAGGTGAAGTTTGAACCGAAGGCACGGTCGAACTGGCATAGCCATCCCGGTGGACAAATCCTCATTGTGACCGATGGAACCGGTTATCATCAAATAGAAGGAAAACCTATTCAGGTTATTCAGGAAGGAGATGTCATTAAAGTCCCGGCAGACACAAAACATTGGCACGGAGCTTCTCATGAACATTCTATGACGCATACGGCCATCGGTCCAAATCTTGATAAAGGCGGAGCTCAATGGGCAGAACCCGTATCCGATGGAGAATACAATAGCATCAACTAAAAAAATAATCTAAGATTCAAAATTATGAGTAACAAAAACATAGAAGGAAAGGTAGTCGTCATAACCGGAGCAAGCAGCGGCCTTGGTGAGGCAACGGCTTGGCATCTATCAGAACAGGGAGCCAGCGTAGCTTTAGCCGCACGTCGTACGAACCGTATTGAGTCGTTAGCAAACGATATAAAAGATAATGGTGGCAATGCCATTGCTGTAACAGCCGATGTGACAGACCGTGATCAAGTTAAGCAGTTGGTCGATCAAGCGGTTGAAGAGTTCGGTAAAATTGATGTCATAATAAACAATGCCGGGCTAATGCCATTTGCTCCTCTTGAACGACTTAATATTGACGAGTGGGATCAGATGATTGATGTAAATATCAAAGGCGTGCTGTATGGAATTGCCGCCGCACTTCCGTACATGAAAGAGCAGGAAAGTGGGCATATTATCAATGTGTCTTCAGTTGCAGGTCATAAGGTTAATCCGGGTGGTACCGTTTATTGTGCTACCAAACACGCCGTGCGGGCTATATCAGAAGGGCTTCGTCAGGAAGTAAAGCCATACAATCTTCGCACCACTATTATTTCACCCGGTGCTGTGGACACTGAGCTTCCGGACAGTAGCAGGGATGAGGATATGAAAGAGAACATGAACGAGTTCTATGAGGAATATGCCATTCCAACTGACTCTTTTGCTCGCGCAGTGGCTTATGCAATCTCGCAGCCGGAAGAGGTGGATATCAACGAAATTCTCTACCGTCCAACAAATCAAGAAATGTAAATAAATCGAATCTTCCTGCCAGGTTGTTGTTAATCTTAATAAGAGCCTGGCAGGTCATCTAAATCAAATTGATTAAAGAACTCTTTCGAGAAAGACAACGAGCAAATGGCTGCTGTTTAACTGTAGTTGTAACTAATAATTGATCGCTAAAATAATACCTCAAACAAGGATCAATACTTTCCCACCAAATTGATCTATAATAAATCATGGAGAAACAGATCAAGCTGACGCTCCTTTTCAGTTGGAGATAGCTTGCCCTCCTCACTTCTGGCATCGAATATTTTCCGTATAACCGTAGTATATTTTGGGCTTTTACAAACAGAGTTCAGATTTGTCGAATCCTTAATATTCCGGTTATAATCGGTCTATCTGTGTAATAGTCGCAAAAAAACAAGCATCACATATAGCTGGCATTTCATGTACCATCATTTGTTACATCAGGAAGGAGAAAAGATGAGCTTTTCCATTTAGAATAAAATGAAACTAAAATAAAAAGTGCCCGCCTAAAATGACGGGCACTTTACTTAAGTACGCCCGGTAGGACTCGAACCCACAACTTTCAGATCCGAAATCTGACGCTCTATCCAATTGAGCTACGGGCGCTTACAGTAATGTGTCAGGTCAGCTACATAACTTCTGCTAGTATGTCTGACTTAATAAAACCAAAGAACAAAATACCAACTGTAATCCTTTTTTAAGCGTCCCCTATTGCAGGCATCGTAACTGGATTGTCTGACTGGCCTGTTCCGAAGACATGACGATATATGGCTTTATGGCTCATAGGGGTTGATATTGGGATGTCATGTTACATCATATGTAACAACTAATAGGAAAGCTGTGAAAACTATTCATTTTCACCTAGCGTGATCGGCATTAAGTTTTGCCGGAAAAGTGTAGAAAGTATATAGCCAAAAATAAACAGGCCCTAGCCGTTCAAAGCTAGGGCCCTGACTATTCATCAAGAGAGACGCTACTTGAGAGTAGCGCAGACGAAGTTCGGTAAAATTTGATAGAATTCAAACCTATAGATTAGACCTAATTTTGATGATAAATAGATGCATAAATCCTTTACGTTTCAATCTCTTATTTAACAGCATGATTCTTCTTTTTGAACAGGTGGGCATGGGATATTCCCGTAAGAGCAAAAAACACAACAATCTTCTTGTTTAGGTTTTAATAGCTCATCACAATTAGAACAATCCCAAAAATACTGGCAGGAATCGGTTGGCATGGTCTCTGTAGACTTATGACCACAAATTGGACAAGTAATTGTTGATTGAAGTTCAATTTCACGGTCAGCGTTATTCATTTTCTAAGTTGTTTTCCAGTTTTATTCTTCCCTTCCAAAGCTTCAAGGATAGGGCAATCTCCGATAGGCCCATCTTCAGAACAAGAATCAATGAGGCCAGTTAATGTTTCCCTGATTCGTTGTAGGTCTTTAATCTTTTCTGAAACATCTTGGTACTTTTGCTGTGCCTCTTCCTTGATTTCCGAGCAAGATGTCTCTTCATCCAATCGTAGCTCAAGAAGCTCCTTAATTTCAGTGAGGGTAAAACCTAACTGTTGGGCCCGTTTAATGAATTTAATCTGGTCAATATGCCGCTGAGTAAAGATTCGGTAGCCAGACCTGCGACGATCTGGTTCGGGTATCAGTTTCCTTTTCTCATAGTATCGCACGGTTTCTTTGTTGACATCAGCCCGTCGCGCCACTTCACCAATTTTATAGGTGGTGATTCCATTATATTTTTTTTCCATGTTCTTAATCATGTACATCACCTCCAAAGTAATCATCTAAATTTGTGAGCACCCAAGGTAGAACCCCGGATGCTCATTGCTCTTAGTTTTTCTTAACCATGGTTTTACCACAGCAACAGGTCGGATTTTGCGTTCCCGAGCAGTCGCTGGGTGCTCCTTTGGTTACGGTTACTTCGCAGCCGCAACTTTCGTCGGGACATTGATAAACTTCTCCTTTTTTGAGTGGCATAACAATTCCTCCTTTTTGTTCAAAAGTACTATTCACCTACAATATAAGCCCTGTACCATGGTCGAGAGTCAAACTTTAATTTGCAGAAGTTTATCAAGAGGCAGCCTATAGTTGTCCTTATGATAGATAAATTCTTCTATTGATAAGTTCAGCCGTTTCTTAAAAGTGTCTTCCAAATCCCTACTTGAAAGATAACCCAGCTGCCGAGTAATTTCTTCAGGTGCTCTTTCATTATAAGAAAGCAATTCTTTAGCCCGCTCAAATCTAAGCATATCCCAATACTGTTTGATTGATGTTCGACAAACGGAATAAAATTGAGCGTTCAGGTACTGATAATGTTGGTGGGTGGCTAATTCAAGATAGTTTTGTAAATGGGATGATTTTACTCTGCTGGATTGAAAAAAGATATTGTATATCAACAGAATTTTTATTCGTTCGACTAACTTAGCCTTTGGTGTAGATATAAGGTCGAATCCCGTAGACCTTAGTTTTGTGGCAATTTCAGATAAAACAGGAATATTTGTTGACTTAATAACCACCTGTCCTAACTCAACAGCAAGAACAACGCATCCCATCTCAGATAATAGGTTCTTTACTGCAAGCTTGCAGCGGGGGCAAACCATATTCTTGATGTATAATATTTGAGTGTTGCTACTCATCGGCAGTATATAGTTAAGATTCTACCTACAAGTAACAATACCTTTGCTTAAGGCAAGCTTAAATTGCTTCTTACTTTTTAGATAATTGAAGAGTTAAAACTATTGATCAGAATTCATCTGTACCCATCGGTCGTAGGTTTGTTCATCCCAAAAGCTTTGGAAATAGGCAATAGTCGCGATGACTTCCTCATCACTTAAGGTGTCACCAAAGGCAGGCATAGTACCTCCCAGTTTTACCCCACCTTCATTAATTTGTCGAACCAACACACTCAAGGGATGATGCCATGCATGGGCCGAGCCATCCAACGGCGGTGCTGGGAAAGAACCGTCGGGATTTCGCTGTTTCCAGTCTTCAACAATTCCCTGGGCCTGGTTGCCGTGACAACTGGCGCAATTGGCTGTAAATACTTGCTTGCCCAACTGAAATTGCTTTTGAGTAAACCAACGCCCTTTAATAACTGGTTCCTTTTGATCAGATGGTTCGCTGGAACAACTAATAGCTATAAAAACACCCAACGTAACAATGATTAGAAGATTCGTTCTCACTTTACTATAACAACTTAAAAGTGCTAATGGCTGGCATAAATCTGGCTATTTCCTTTTTGATCTATAAGATAAACATCATAAGGGGTATTAAACGAGGTATTCATGCCGGGAGAGCTGGACGGCATCCCGGGAGCTGATATTCCCACGGCCTGTGGACGTTCATCAAGTAAACGGTTGATATCTTCCACCGGCACATGGCCCTCTACTGTATAGCCGTCAATGAGCGTAGTGTGGCATGATTCCATATCGCTGGGGATATAGAATTTATCCTTAATTTCCGGCATGTTACTTACAGGTTGAACAGAAATATTATATCCATATCGCCCCATATAGGTTGCCCATTTATCACAGCACTGGCAACTGGAATTTTTATACATAACGGCTTCTGTTACTGAAGTAGCCATATTGTCCTGGCGCTCATTATAATCATTAATAATCAACCAAATTACGGATCCAGCTATACCTATTACTAGTAATGCTATAAGTGCAAGCGTCTTTGGTTTCATAAGATTTATCTGAATTTATTTAGAGATTGTTAGTGCGTATGCCTTTCACTTTGTAAGAAGTCACCACCGGTTTTTCCACTTCGGATATGAATCGATTGGGATACCGGTGTTACATAGATAATTCCATCGCCGGGCTGACCGCTTCGGGCGTGGTTTTGGATAATCTCAATAACCTCTTCCGTGTCGTCCTGGCCGCAGACCACCACCAGTTTAACAATATCAGAAAACCGTTCGGCAATGCTGATTGATAGTTGTGCTTTTTCCGGATCCGACATGCGACCGAGGCCCATAACATCAATGAGGGTCATACAACAGAAGCCTTGTGCTTCCAACCCGTCAATAACTTCTTCTGCTTTTCGTTTGCGGATAAATGCTTTTATTTCATTCATAGTTGCCACCGTTTATTGAAATATGGAGCTCCCCAAAGAGAGGAGCCCATAATTTGTTAATTGGTTATTTGTTGGTCTTCATTTGTTGCTGCTAATTTTTTTACTTCCCGACTTTTCCAGAGGTAGTAGATGACCGGTATCACAACAAGGCTGAGTATGGTTGCCGATACCATACCCCCGACCATCGGAGCCGCGATTCGCTTCATAACGGTTGCCCCAGTCCCCGTACCCCACATGATTGGTAGCAGCCCACCGGTGATGGCACAAACGGTCATGAATATCGGGCGGATACGCTGGGCCGATCCTTCGAAGATGGCCTGTTTGAGGTCCTCTAGGTTGTTCATCTTGTCATTATATTTACGATTGTTATATGCATTATCCAGATAGGTAAGCATGATCACGCCGATTTCAGCGGCCACACCGGCAAGGGCAATAGCACCCACTCCTACAGCTACACTAAGGTTATACCCCAGGATATACATCAGCCAGAAGGAACCCACCAGCGAGAAGGGCAGCGTCAGTAACACAATTAGACTTTCCTGCAGGTTTTTAAAGTTAAAGTACAGCAGCAAGAAAATGATCAGCAGGGTAATCGGGACGACCACCTGCAGGCGCTTTTTGGCGCGTTCCATGTACTCATACTGGCCGCTCCAGGCCAAGCTGTAACCGGATGGTAGGTCTAGGCGCTGGTCTACTGTTTGTCGAGCCTGTTCCACATAGCCTCCTATGTCAGAGGTGGTGAGATCTACGTACACCCAGCTGGAATAGCGGGCGTTCTCGGTCTTGATCACCGGCGCGTCTTTGCGGATCTGCAGGTCGGCCACGTATTCAATCGGTATTTGCGCCCCGGAAGGCGTAGGGATTAATACCCGACCGAGGTCCGTAAGGTTTTCGCGAGATTCACGGGCGTATCGCACGTTCACCGGATAGCGTTCCAGCCCTTCCACGGTCTCGGTCACATTCATACCGCCTATGGCAGACTGGATGACATCCTGCACGTCGCCGGTCGTCAGTCCATACCTGGCTGCTTCCTTGCGGTCGATATTGAAGTCCAGGTAATTTCCACCGGTCGTCTTGTCGGCGAACACGCTCAGGGTACCGGGTACATCCCGTACCACTGAGGCAATATCCTGGCTAAGATCCGAAAGCGTCTGCAGGTTGGGGCCGGTTACCTTGATACCAATGGGCGTTTTAATCCCAGTCGAAAGCATGTCAATCCGGGTTTTAATTGGCATTGTCCAAGCGTTAGTAAGGCCTGGAATCTTGATGGCCTCGTCCATCTGTTGCTTTAGTTTGTCCATCGTCATGCCCTCCCGCCACTGGTCTTCAGGCTTGAGTTGGATGATAGTCTCAAACATGGAGAGCGGGGCCGGGTCGGTTGAGGTCTGCGCTCGACCCGATTTGCCAAATACCGATTCTACCTCGGGGAAGCTGGCGATAACCTTGTCAGTCTGCTGGAGCAACTCTTTCGCCTTGGTGATGCTAATGCCGGGATCTGTAGTTGGCATGTAAAGCAGGTCGCCTTCTTCGATAGGTGGCATAAATTCCGAACCGAGTCGCTGCAGGGGCACAATGGAAATGACAAGTATGGCAATGGAGGCAATGATGGTGGTCCACTTAAAACGCAGGGCTAAATTGATTACCGGTCGGTATATCCAGATTAAAAACCGGTTCACGGGGTTTTTATGTTCAGGTTGAATTTTTCCGCGAATCAGGTAACCCATCAGCACCGGGACGAGCGTGACCGAGAGCAGGGCCGCTGCGGCCATAGCATAGGTTTTGGTAAAGGCCAGGGGCTTAAAGAGTCGGCCTTCTTGTCCCTCCAGGGCAAAGATCGGTAGGAATGAGACCGTGATGATCAGCAGGGAGAAAAACAGGGCGGGGCCCACCTCTTTGGAAGCATCTATAATAATTCGCCAGTGTCCTTTCTTCCCCCGGTCTTTCTCCAGGTGTTTATGGGCATTTTCCACCATAACGATGGCCGCATCCACCATGGCCCCAATCGCAATCGCAATACCACTCAGCGACATGATGTTGGCGTTGATACCCTGGAAGTACATCACCAGGAAGGCTGCCAAAATACCGATAGGCAAGCTGATAATAGCCACTAATGAGCTCCTAAAGTGTAACAGGAATATCATAACGATGATAGCAACTACAATGCTTTCCTCAAGGAGTTTGTGTTCCAAAAATGATATGGCCCGGTTGATCAGGCTGGAGCGGTCGTAGGCCGTTTTAATAGTTACCCCCTCAGGGAGGCCGCTTTTTAGCTCTTCCAGCTTCTTTTTCACATTGTTAATGGTTTGCAGAGCATTTTCGCCGTAGCGCATTACGACCACACCACCGACGGTTTCTCCCTCACCATTCCAGTCCGCTACCCCGCGGCGCAGGTCTGGACCTATTTGAACATTGGCCACATTGCGAATAGTCACCGGCGTGCCGTTGCCATCGCTGCCGATCGGTACATTTTCTACATCTGCTACAGTTTGAATGTACCCCTTGCCGCGGACCATGAACTCAGTTTCACTCATCTCTACCAGGCGGCCACCTACGTCATTGTTACTGCGCTTGATAGCCATTTTTACTTTCGATATTGGGATATCATAGGCCAACAGTTTATCCGGATCCACCTCGACCTGGTATTGTTTGACGTGTCCTCCCACACTGGCAACTTCAGCTACCCCGTCTACACTAAGCAGTTCATACTTAAGGAACCAATCCTGGATAGAGCGCAGTTGCTGAAGATCATATTGGTCGCCTCCGTCCAATACATACTCGTAAACCCATCCAACACCGGTGGCATCCGGCCCAAGGGTGGGGGTCACACCTTCCGGCAGGCTACTCCCTGCCGTATTGAGGTATTCCAGTACCCGGCTTCGAGCCCAGTACATATCGGTATCATCCTCAAAAATGATATAGATAAAGGAAAGTCCGAAGAAGGAGTAGCCGCGTACTGTTTTTGTGTTGGGAACCGACATCATGGTGGTGGTCAGCGGATAGGTAACCTGATCTTCAACCACCTGCGGGGCCTGGCCGGGATACTTGGTGAATACAATGACTTGTACATCACTGAGATCAGGGATGGCGTCCACCGGGGTTTGATACATCACATAGGTACCGCCTGCCAGCACGAGAATGCTGGCGATAATTACCATGAAGCGGTTGTTGACGGATAGTTCAATTATTTTCTGTAGCATGTTCTTAAATCTCCAAAATATTTAATAGGGGTTTGCGCTATAAGATTGCCTGTGGGATCACATATTCATGTTTGAATGATCAGTAGTGTCTTCCGGCATCTCCTGATGGTTCATTTCACTACCGGAGCTGTCCATGGTCTCCATTTCCATGTCAGAGGTATCTTGTTTTTGCTGCAGCATTTTCTGGATGGCTTCCTGCAGGCGGCTCTCGCTGTCGAAGAGAAACTGGGCTGAGGTTACAATCTTTTCGCCTGGTTTCACGCCTTCCAGTACTTCAATTTCATTATTTCGTTGGCCGCCTTCCATGCCCAAAGTCACTTCACGTGGCTCAAAAGCTCCTTCTCCCTTGGCAACAAAAACGATATTTCGTTCCCCGGTTCGTATGATGGCCTCATTGGGAATGACCGTAACATTGTTCTTGGGGCGCGATTGGATACGGACATTGGCGAACATCCCTGGCTTCAATTCAAGATTGGGATTTGGAAACTCCAGGCGCACTTGAACGGTTCTGGTTTTCTGGTCCAGGCTGGGATATACGTAGGCCACAGTTCCCTGGTAGGTTTTGCCCGGCTGGTATGAAAGTTCCATCTGGGCGGGTTGTCCTTCTTTAATCCAGGGCACTTCGTAGTCGTATACGCTGGTTTGCACCCAAACAGTTGAAAGATCAGCGATTTTATAGGCCGGTGTGCCTGATTTGATAAATTCACCTTCCACGGCATTTTTGTGAAGTACAACACCGGTAGCAGGAGACTTCAATGTCACTGCTTTTTTAACTTCGCCGCTTTGTTCGAGTGCTTTTATCTCGGAATCAGGAATATCCCAGTATTCCAGCCGTTTGCGGGTGGCTTCAAGTAGGCTGTTACCTCCGGCGCGGATTTGTTCAAAACTGCTGGAACCCACTTTGTCTCTTGTTTTGAGAGCCAGCAGGTATTCTCGCTGGGTGGTAACCAACTCCGGTGAATAGATGCTAAACAGCGGTTGTCCCCGTTGGACCATTTTACCCGTATAATCTACATGAAGTTGTTCTACCCATCCGGAGACTTTGGGATTTACGTTGTACAGCTTTTGCTCATCATATTCGATCTTGCCAACGGCACTGACCGTAGTCGAAAGATCTTTTTGCTGAACCGTGGCCGTTCGCACATTCATATTTTGGACAACGACCGGATTGATCTTAACCATCCCTTCTGAACTATTGGCTTCATCTGCGTAAACCGGGACCAAGTCCATTCCCATCTTGGATTTTCCCGGTTTGTCGTATATCTCACTGGGGTTCATCGGGGCTTGCCAATACAGTATTTCTCGGTCTCCCTTTTGGGAGGCTTCTGATTTCGTATCCTTCTGAATATCATCATGCTGCATCTCTTCAGCAGCCTGAGGAATTGAAGCAGTCGTGTCTGTTGATTGTGTCCCCAGCCAGTAGCCGCCCAGTGTAAAGATGGCAATTACACCCAGGGAAAGAAGTATAGATTTGGTATTCATGGTGTTGGTCCTCATTGTTCTGTGTTCTAAAATGGTTTAAAGGTCGGTGCCGGTGAGGGCTTCCAGTTCTGCTACGGCCTTATGGTAATCGGCCACAAATCGATGGTAATCTAGGCGAAATTCAAAAAGCGTCAGCTCACTGTCGAGGAGGGAAAGGAAGTCCACTTTATCATTTTGATAACCGGCCATCGAAGATTCCAGGGATTCTTCGGCCTGTGGAATAATGCCGGTTTTATAGAGATCAACCACCCTCCGGTGTTTTTCAAGGTTGGTCAACGACTGCTGGAGCATTTGTTCAACGGAGTTTGCTACATTTCGGTAGCGATATTCCACGGAAGATTGCCTAATCCGGGTCTCCTGTACCTTTTTGTCCTGCTTCTTGTTGTAAAACAGTGGAATCTTGACATTGAACATGGCCGAGACAAAATCGTAGCCCGCCATTCCGTTTTGAAGTTCGTTTCGTTGGGTATAGGCCAGCCCTACCGAAAAATCGGGATAGCGGTCTTTCTGGGCTAAATCTACCTGTTGCCCACTCTGTTTTACAGCCGTTTTCCATGCAGCGAGCATGGGACTGGTGCTGTCGGCTTGCTGGATGAGTGAGCTTAATTCGTACTCTAACGGTTTCGGTTCGGAAGCCAACGCTCTCCCAAGCGGGGCATCTGCCGGTTGATCTATCAGTGTGTTAATTTGGGCCTGCATCGCTTCACGCTGCTGGCGAAGCTTGAGTTCGCGGTCAATCATCTTGGAAAGGGCCACGTGTGCTCGCAGTACATCCTGCTGAATGCCCTTGCCCACGCCATATCGCGTTTCCGCGATTTCTACGAATTCCCTGAGCAACTCCTGATTGCTGGCGACGGTAGCCAAGGCTTGATCTATGTAATAGAGATCGTAATAGGCCTGCTTGGTTTTCTTTATCAGCTGATTTTTGAGCTCACGATACTGTTGGAAAGTTATGTCCGACTCGCTGCGCGCAATGTCTCCTTTAAGGCCGAGCTTTCCCGGGAAAGGAAAAGGCTGCATCAGTGAAATTTGCTTGCCAGTCATCGGTTCCTGGTCCAGGGCAAAGCTGTTGACCGGCAAATTCATGAGATTTAAGCCCAGTGTCGGGTCGGGCAACGCTTCCTGCTGCGATATTCGGGTTTTGCTGGCCTCCCATCCCTGAAATGAAGATTGTAGCTCAGGATTTTGGGCCAGTACCTTTTGGATCAGTTCATCCAGGACAAGCGTTGAATCATTAGTCTGTCCTTTTACTGCCAATGGGGGTATCAGAAACAAAGAAAGGAGTAATATCAGGGGGGCAAAGATGATTTTGTTCATTTTAACTACTGTGTATTTAGTTCAGCCAATGGTAAAAAAGAGTTTCTTATCTTATTTCTGACTAAACTAACACCAACTTCCTTAAATGAACCTTAAATCATCCAAGGGTTTTCAATAAAAAAAGTCCTGCACCATTAATGCAGGACTTTAAGACAAAGTAATGAACTAAGACTTAGTCTCGACTGGCCGAGGACCAGTGAAGTGCGGTGATTTGCCAATGCCCTTCTTCCTTCTTAAGAACAGCCAGTTCGAGACTGTTTAGATCCAATTTTCTATCGTTGTAGGTACCCCAGGTATGGGTTTGCGTTGAGACCCAGGCGGTATTGCCTTCAATCGTAACATTTCGTGATTCAACTTCCCGTTTCATGGCACTCAGAAATTGCCCATCAGAATGAAAGTGGTGTGATAAATATTCCTCCTTGGTTTCGATATTCCCGCCTTCCAAGATTCTTACAGATTCTGATAGCAGGTTTTTGGCTGCCTGGGTGTCATTATCAATAATGGCTTGGTGAAATGATTCAAGCGTCTTGATTACCTTTTTCTCTGATGCAGAAGGCTGACTTACAGATATAGAAGTTCCTATTATAAATAAGAGAACTGCAGTTAATGATATTCGAGTAAACATAACGTAGTTTTAATGATTAATTGAGTTGCGTTAAGGTCATCCGATCAATAAGTATGGTTCCAGTTCCATTTAGCTTTAGCCCCACACTTCCAGCCTCGGGAGCATCGCCATGTCCATGGACCACCATCTCTTTGTTGATGTAGCCGCGGAAATGCGTGCCGTTGCCAACCGTACGAATAAAGAGCATGCCCGAAGCTGAATAGGATTCTTCGGCAAATACTTGACGGTTGCCCCCGCTTACCCGTCCCTGGGATACGGTGCCATCAGAAGACAGCATCACAAAATCATAATTTTGGGCATCCTGCATGTGGTTGACGAGAGATATCTCTCCATTGAAATCAGACAGATCCAGGTAGTAATCGACCTGCACGTTTTGAAATGAGTCTTTTCCAACAAAGAAATTAGAGGTAGAATCGACTGAGACCTTAAGCAGGTGATTGTTGCCGCTGTTAACAATGTTTGGCTGCAGCTGGGAGGCTGACCCTTCCAGCCAGCGGAACCGAGAAAGTAGGGTACTAACGCCATTGGCGCCGATTTCCCATGACCAGTTGCCATTATCACTGATGTTAAATGTTGATTCATCTTGTTGCAGACTATCCGTAGAGACGGAGGTATTGCTTTGCTGCTCTACTAGCTGACCGGTACCCGCTCCATAGCCAAAGACCATTTCAGCACCATGATCTCCTGTTTCATAGAGAAAGAAAACTCCGGGCAAGGCAAGGGCAAACAGCCCAATTCTAACCGCTTGCTGATCCATCTTTTGATACCAGTGGAGTAGCATTCGCAGAACGGCATAGATCCCAAAGAACCAGACGGTCCACAAGGCCCAATCAGCATGTTCATTTAAAACTGATTGAGCTCCCGACGGCAAAAACACGCTGTCGGCCGCCCAGGTCCCGGTATAGTAAGCGGCAATAGCTGAGACAGCACCTATACCGTAAAGGATGGTCGATTTGAGATCATCCCACCATTTATCGGGTAGAAAGAAGTTTAGCAAGTCCATCAATACTGCCAACAGAATAATAGCAATGGGAAAGTGAACCAGCATCGGGTGTATGTTGGGGGCCCACTCGGGAATCAATTCCATAAAAATCCTCAAACCTCTACGTTTAAATTGTAAATAACATCACATTTAATGGTGATTACAGAAAATGACAGTCTGCGAAACTTAAAAGATAATGTACCAACCTTAAATTAAGCTTAAACCAGGAATTGACATAAGCTTTGGGTACGATGAAAAAGGATGAGTTACGTATTTAACTCCAACACTGAAGCTTTTATTAAATAGGTGCCATTATTTCCGATTTGTGGGTTTCCGACTGAGGTGCCTTTCCAACGCCAGTTGGATGTTACCTGTTTAATGATCTTACCATTAGTTTTTACGTTCATGGCTTACCAACAGGAGATCAAGCCTTTTCTTGAGCCTCAACCAGTCCTCTTCCCGGTAGTCAATCTCGTACTCCTGCACTTTTTTTCGGATTAATTCTTCAAGGGTATCATCGGCTTCATTGTCATGTTTAAACATATCAGTCACCTTAGGTCTATGCTTAGTAGCTATTGTAGAAAAAAGGATAACTCGAATGTGCTCTAAAGTTATGACAGCATAAATATAATACCTGCACCTTAAATTAAGCTTAAACTCTTCTCATAGTGTAATTAGCTATTTACAGAAGCTAGATTGCAGTAACCAAGAATGAAATAAGTCCACCGGAAAGAATAACGATAAACAGGTAAACGGCGGTTTTCTTAATCTTACCACCACTTTCCATGTCCATCATTGTCATTTCGTGGTTCTGCAGGTATTTTTTATGCAGCCAGACCAAGGCTCCTGCAATCCACACAAAAACAAGGTTCATCCAGAAGGTGTAGTCGATTTTGAATTGAGTGATCTCGGAAACTACGCGTCGGCTTTCCGGTACAATGCCCAGGAATGAGAAGAGCCCGTTCAGAATCAAGGCCGTCAGTACAATACTGACAAACATGATTCCTGCAATATAGAGAGCGACCCGCCAGCCGTAGTATTTGGCGTTAATGTGCACCAGCGGCGGTACCATCAGGTCGGAGTAGATGAAACCCATGATACCGGCAAACAGCACTCCGTTTTGATTGAGGACCGTTGCCAGTGGGATGTTGCCCATCGAGCCGATAAAAGTGGAAGCTGCCACAAACGGGGCTACCATGGCATTTTCAAGTGTCACCAGCCAATCAGGTAGATGCTGGGCATCAGCCAGGAAAAGCGTGGTCCAGAACGATTCGGGTACTAGTACGGCTACAAATCCAGCGATGGTGAAGCCAATCAAAATATCCTCCCAGGCCATCTTCCAGTCATTGACAAATTTATGCCCCACCAATTGCCATCCTTCTTTGCTGGTAATGCGCTCTTTCCAGTCGAAATCTTCAGTCAGCCCGTCGTCATCCTGTTCTACTTTTTCACGGGCCGCTTGTAGCCAGCTTTCGGGATAGGTCCACTTGATAAGCAAGCTGCTTATGGCAATAAGGACAAGTCCGCCCACAATTTCGGCCGCGAGAAACTGCCAGCCGAGGAAAATCATAATCAGAATGCCCAGCTCGATAACAAGGTTGGTGGAGGCAAACATAAAGGCCACGGCCGCGATGAAATGTGCTCCCTTTTTGACTAGCGACCGGGCCGCGGCCAGGGCGGCAAACGAGCAGGACGAGGAAGCCGCGCCAAAGAACGTTGATAGCGAAATACTTTTCAAATCCGCATCGCCCATATACTTGGTGAGTTCCTTCTTGGGGACAAAGGCCTGGATCATACCACTCACAAAATAGCCGAGTACAAAGGCCCAGCCGGACTTCCAGAAAAATCCCAGTGCCGTTTTTGCTGATTCGCCGTACAGACTGATAAAATCCATAAATAATTGAAGGATATTATATTAAAATGAGCTCAAATTAATTGCCTAGCAAATCCAAAGGGTCCTCCGTATGCCCGATGATCGTTTCCAGGGCATCAGTCAGGGTCACCAGACCTACCGTACCACCATTTTCTTGTACCAATGCCAGTTCGTGATGTTGTTCCTGGAATCGGTCGATGAGCTTGCTGACCGGAAGATCGTGCTGAACAGTCAGTTTCGGCCAGTCGAAGTCGTCCAGTTCCCGCTCCCCATTTAACAACTCTTCCATGTTGGCTGTTATTTGCGGGGTGTATAGAATGCCCCTGAAATCGTCAATCGTTTCCCCCACCAGCGGGTACCGCGCGTGCATATGGCTGCGGATGGTTTCCAAATTATCATAGAACGGTTTTTGAGTAGTCAGGGTCACGATCTTTTCGCGCGGTATCATAATTTCACTGACTGGAATATGCTCGATATCCAGCGCGTTGATGACTTCCTCGCGGCGTTCTCCTTCCACTCCACCTGTTTTGAGCAGGTCTACCATGGCCGAGCGAATATCACTTGACGCGGATTCACCTTCACTCTGGAGCCATGTTCTTTTCATTTCAACACCGAACAGTCGCAGCGTGGCCTTGGTTATATAGTCGCCGAGAAGCAGGAATGGATAAATGGCGTAGGTCCACCAGTACAGAGGAGAGGCACAGTACCGAGCTACCCCTTTGGCCCGCTCAACCCCCAAGTAAGTCGGGGCCTGCTCACCCCAGATTGTGTGTACAAAATTTATAACGGTTACCGACAGGATAACAGAGATGGTATGAGCGGATATTGAACCAATCGCTTCCACAGTAAACATCAATTCAATCAATTCGGTAACGGCCGGCTCGGCAATAACCCCAAGCAAGATACTGGTGGAAGTGATTCCAATCTGACAAGAGGTGAGATAGATCTCCAGGGTTTCTGTCATTTGCCACGCACGATTCAACCCGGCACTATCGTCAAGTTCATCTCGATTGTATTGGCGCAGGCGGGTCAGGGCAAACTCCGTAGCCACAAAAAAGGCATTGAGGGCTAAGAGGATGAATCCACCAAATAGTCGAAGGTATAATTCCATAAACAAATATGACTGGCGATATTAACTAGATGAGAGCTATATCTTTATAAGAACATTAATCGATATTTATGTATTCTTTATCCTTTAATGAGCATGTATAAAATGCGTCCGGCTGTCTCACAACCGGACGCATATATCAGGGTTTGTGATGGGATGTTAGGGAAATAGTGTATTCTGGTGTTGATAGATAATTTTATCAGTTATAATCACTTAAGTAATTCTTTTTTTCGCTTATTAAATTCTTCTTGATCGATTTCGCCACTAGCATACCGGCGTTTTAGTATCTCCATGGGGGTTTCTTTGTTATTGCTGTTTTGATTTGCATTTATGAGGGATCGAACCGCAAATACAACCAGCGCTATTATTAAAAACCACCATACAAACATCATCCAACCGCCTCCGAATAAACTAAAATCATGCATAATTCAATTTCTGAAATCTAATTATTTTTGATTTGACCTATCTGTACTAAACATCAGAACCACATGCGAACACCGCCAAGCATGCTAAAGTTACTGACATGTCCTCCTTCGGAGCGTGCCATGTCGGCAGTTTCGCCAAGCTTGCGCTCCCAGTTAATTCCGATATAGGGTGCAAATTCCCGAATGAATTCGTAGCGGAGACGGAAGCCAAGTCCAATATTGTTGAATCCGGATCCTACACCCCATTCGGGGACCTCTTGCACGGCAACACTAGTTTCAACAATGGGCTGACCGATTAGTCGCTGAGTAAACAGCAGGTCGTATTCAGCTTCCAAATCAGCGGAGAGATTACCGGCCTCGCTTACATAGACCCCACTTTCAAAGTGAATGAAATAGGGCGCTTTACCCTGAAGGCCGACCGTGGCAAAGCCCCGGGATTTGTTGTGTTGTTCATAGGCCAAGTCATAACGAACGCCACCTGTGACGTCAAGATATGGACTGATGGCTCGGCTGTACAACCCCTGAAATTCCATATGCGCCTCACTTTCGGTCGGCACCGCTTCTCCGTGCGACTTAAACCAGAATTTGCCCCGATCTTTACCTATATAGGCTTTAATATCCCACATTACTGGATTTGTACCGTCAATGCTACGGTACTCCAATTTATCGGCAACCAGATAACCGTAGGTTTTATCGTCCATCATCAGATCATTGCTGAACTCAGGTGCCTTTTGAGCAAAAGCGGAGCTTCCAGCTATGATGATAGCGAAGGTTGTGAGAATGAATGTTGACGTGCGTTTAATCATGTTCATTATGTTGCAATTTTGTATGTCAAATAGAATTCGTTTGCAAAAGCTCGCTAAATCTATTTACGAATAGTCCTGCCCGTAGATGCTGCCGTCTTCATCAGCTACCTGGACGACGCGGAACATCCCGCGTTCCATGTGATACAGGATGTGGCAGTGGAACGCCCAGCGGCCTTTGTCGCGCGGTGTAATGAGGGCCGAAATCCGTTGGGCTGGTTGTACGAGTAGGGTGTGCTGCCGAGGATTGTATTGTCCGTTTCCGTTTTCCAGTTCCATCCACATGCCGTGTAGGTGAATGGGGTGCTCCATCATAGTATCGTTGACTAGCGTTAGTCGAAGCCGTTCGTTGTGGGTAAATTCAATAGGACCATCCACTTCGTGAAACTGCTTACCGTCGAAAGACCACATGTAGCGCTCCATATTGCCGGTCAGATGCAGTTCCACGTCACGCTGGGCATCGCGTTTGTCTTTGTTCGGACGGAGGCTTTTCAGATCATTATAGACCAGTACTTTACGACCGTCGTTGCCAAGCCCAATGCCAGGCTCATCGAGCCGGTCAAACTGGTTCTGTGCAATCGCAGCGGCACCAATACCGTGTGTATCGGGACCATGTTTTACGGGTGTCTCCTTCATGGCCGGCATTTTCATGTTTCCATGCTCCTTGTCTCCGTGATTCATGTCACCATGATCCATGTTTTTCATGTTGCCATTTTCCATATCCATGTCTCCCATCGACATCATCATGCCCATGTCTCTCATGCTACGTTTGGGACGAGGGCGAAGGTCAGGCACCGCCGCTTCCATCCCTTCACGAGGCGTCAACGTCCCACGGGCATAGCCGCTACGGTCGAGGGATTCAGCAAAAATAGTGTAGGGTTTTTCTTCTTTGGGTTCGACAATCACGTCGTAGGTTTCAGCAATACCGATACGGAATTCTTCGATGGGCACCGGTTCGACATTCTGGCCATCGGCTGCTACCACGGTCATCTCCAGGCCGGGAATGCGAACGTCAAAAGCTGTAGTTCCGGCTGAAGCATTGATAAAACGCAGGCGAACTTTTTCACCTTTTTTAAAAAGGGCATTCCAGTTTGAGTTTGGTCCACGGCCATTCATCAGATACGTGTAGGTAGCACCGGTTATGTCCAAGAGGTCGGTCGCCTTCATACGCATCTTTCCAAATGAAAGGTAGTCCTTAACAGTATCTCCAAACCCATTTTCTTTTATATCTCCAAAAAATTCTCCGAGTGTACGCTGCTGATAATTGTAGTAGGCATCCAGTGATATGACATTGTCCAGCACGTCATGAGGGTCTTCAAAGGTCCAGTCAGAAAGCACTATCGGATATTCGCGATCATATTCTACCGGGTCCTTATCGGCCGGATCGATGATCATAGGGCCATAATGGCCGAGCTGTTCCTGCAACCCCGAGTGACTATGGTACCAGTAAGTACCGTGCTGACGTACCGGGTATCGGTATTCAAAGGTTTCACCAGGTGCAATACCGTCAAAGCTGACGCCGGGCACGCCATCCATCTGAAAAGGCAACAGGATCCCGTGCCAGTGAATAGAGGTGGTATCTTCCAGCTCGTTAGTTACCCGAAGCATAACCTCTTGTCCTTCCTGCAAGCGGATCAAGGGACCTGGCACCGACCCATTTATACCTATGGCTTCGCCTTGCTTACCATCAATTTTATGAGGCATTTTGCCTATGGTCAGATCGATGACATTATCAGGCCCTTGAGGGGTTAACACTTCTCTCTTCTCACTGCCGAAGCCTGCCAATGCGTAACCCGGTAATACCGCACTTGCACCAGCAAAAGCCGCCAGGGAGCCGGCATATCGGAGAAAAGTGCGACGATCCATATTGTTATTGTTGTTGTCACTCATAAATCAGCGTAACTTATTGTTTTTAATTAGCTAAAGCGTCGGATTCCAAATATCGAACCGAAACATACAAAAGGAACCTTAAATTAAGCTTAAAACATTATTGGTGAGCATCTTTTATCTTAAGGTTGTTATTTCATAAAATAGAATTACTTTTTTATGTGGATATTTTTAGTTGAGGATGAAAAGCAGCTGGCCAATAATTTGAAGCGGGGACTGGAAGAGGAAGGTCACGTGGTGGAAGTGATGTATGACGGGGAAGAGGCCGAGCTGCAGGGACTGGTGAATGATTACGATATGGTTATCCTGGACTGGCGGTTGCCTAACCGTGATGGCAAGCAAATTTTGGAGCATTGGCGGGCAGAAGACCGGACCTTTCCAGTTCTCATGCTTACGGCACTGGGGGATCTGGATCACAAGGTCTCAGGGCTTGATGCGGGAGCAGACGATTACATGGGTAAGCCGTTCTCTTTTGAAGAGCTCTTGGCCCGCGTTCGAGCATTAGGGCGTCGTTCCACAGAGATGCAGAACAATGAAGTGGTTTCGGTGGGTCCTATTGAGCTTGATTCACGTAAGCATTGGGTTAAAATATGTGGCATTAAACGATCGCTTCGGCCCAAAGAATTTATCTTATTGGAACTTTTGTTGAGTAAGCCGGAAACAGTATTCTCAAAGACCCAGCTGGCAGAGCGGGTATGGGGGTCGGCCTACCACGTAAGTGATAATACTATTGAGGCGACCATATCAACCCTGCGACAGAAGCTGGCCGAATCTTTAGAAGAGTGCGGGCAAGAATTTTTGGAGGATCACTCCCAGGCGATTGAAACCATCCGGGGCGCAGGATATCGACTAAATACTGATCTGATAAAAGAAGATGAGTAAGATTGTGAATAGTTTGACGAGTTTTTTTGATCGACTGTCAATTTCTAAAAAACTGGCATTTTGGTATGGGTTAAGTCTGTTCGTGATGCTCAGCCTGTTTGGGTACTTCTTGTACGAGACCTTTCACCAGTCCATTCATCATAATTATGACAGGCACCTTCGCTTTGAAGCCGAGCAGCTGCTTCCGCATATAAATACCAAAGATTCACTCTCCATTGATCTTACAGGATATAGTAGGAACGCTGCACTTGAAAGTGGGGTCGAATACGGGACCTATGTTCGGATGTATAATCAGAAAGACAGCTTGATTTATAAAAGCCCCAACTTCTCGAATACGAAACAGCCGCTGGATACAGAAATTCCCGATACGCACGAGGAATATTCCTTCAGCAGCCAGTGGCAGGATCTACCGGCGCGGACGCTGTTTTATCCTATTATGGATGACAGTGGTCAGCTTTGCGGCTGGCTGGAGGTTACCGGCTTCGAATGGACCTTGCATGAGGAGCTGAGTCGGTTTAGGCAATATCTTCTTGTCTTGATTGCTATCAGTGTCGCTTTTTCTATCCTTGGAGGATACTGGCTTTCCCGAAGAGCACTAACGCCGGTAGCCTCTATCAATGAAGCAGCCAAATCAATCACAGCCACCGATTTAGACAAACGTATTCCGGTAAACTACCAGGTAAAAGACGAGCTGACCGACTTGGCCGAAACCTTTAATATGATGCTCAATCGCCTGCAAAAAGGCTTTGAACGAGAGAAACGCTTTACCTCCGACGCCGCCCACGAACTCATGACCCCACTTTCATCGATGCGCAGTGATGCCGAGATTATGCTCCGTAAACCCCGTTCCAAAGAGGAGTACCAGGAAACGATAGAGCGTATGCTGAAAGAGGTTCAAAAGATGAGCGAAATGGTGCATCTGTTGCTGCAGCTTTCACGGGTAGAATCGGTACACCGCTCGAAGCCGGAGAAGGTTTGTATAAGCCGCATTACAGAAGCAGTGGCCGATCAACACCAGGAAAGTGCTCAGGCAAAGAATATCAGTATTCAAACGCAGATTGATCCTGACCTGCAAGTCCGGGCGCATGGAGCGTACATTGAAGAGGTGATCAACAATCTGATGGAAAATGCTGTGAAGTACACACCTGAAGGTGGCCAGGTAAAGCTGCAACTACAACGCAGCAGCGGCAAGGCAGTTATCCACCTGAATGATACTGGCATCGGTTTTGAGGAGGAGACCAAAAAGCATCTTTTTGAACGGTTTTACCGGGCCAATGAGTCAGAAGTACAACAGCAGTCCGGAAGTGGCTTAGGGCTGCCACTCGTAAAAGCCATTATCGAATTGTATTGTGGAAGAATTAGAGCTTACAGCGAAGGAGTGGGTAAAGGAAGTACATTCGTGGTTGAGTTGCCGTTGGCAGATGGAAAGGAAATTTAGCGCGGTTTGCTCGCTTTGATTTTTTTGAAGATGCCCTTCGCAGTTAAATCCTGAACCTTTTCAATATTCCAGCCGGCATTTTTCACACTTTCTACCGTTTGCCGAGCGATGTGAACGCCACTTATATAGTGTATTGGGCTGTCAAGTCTATCCATTAACGAACCTAGCATAGGATTTTCAGCACGCATGTGTTCCAACAGATGAAGTTTACCACCAGGCTTGGTGACGCGCAGGGCTTCTTTTAATCCCAAAATGGGATCTGGTACCGAGCAAAGCACAAAGGTTGCAATCACTTCGTCAAAATGATTGTCTGGAAAATCCATGTCCTGGGCATCCATCTCTTTAAGGATAACATGGTCTTTTTGTTTATCCTTCAGCAGCCCTTTTGCCCGTTTGAGCATGCCGGGAGAAAGGTCTATTCCTGTTATTTCAATCTCTTTAGGGTAGTACGGGATGTTTTTACCAGTGCCCACGCCGATTTCCAATACTTTTGGACCGTGGATCTGTTGCCAAAGTTTTTCTCGCCATTTTTTATACCAAAGATGTTCGACCGGCCACTCCATCAGATTATATATAACTGATGTAGCGTTGTACCGCTTTTTAGTAAATTGGGTTTGTTTAGGATTTGAATTATTAATTCGAATCGAGACTGTATATTAAATTTATTTTTATTCGGATTTATAGTAAGCGTATCATGAAATAACTCCCGTCATCACTGGTAAGTTTTTGGCGTATGATTCCCCGTTCTTTATCTACGATTTCAATCACCCCGTAAGCAAACCCTTTTACTTTTATGCCGAGTACATACACCCCAAGATCTACATCTGAGTTAATTTGATACTGTCCAGTTTGCAGCGTGTCGTTAGATACCACCCGCCGGTCGTAGATGGTAATTTTACTCTTTCCTCCCAAAAAACCCACCAGCCCTTTATCAATATTCAAGGCAAATTCAATAGATTCCATCTCCCATCCGGGCTTGGGAGCCGTTGGGTAAAAAGCATTCGTATCCAACAGGTTGACCTTGATTTCACTGCCTTTCCCGTAATCTGTAAAGGGGAAAACATTTAGCAAAACTTTTTGTTCATCTGGTTGGCAGGTATAAAGGGTTTTGGTGCTGTCTTGTAGCTCCCCTTTAGCATTGTATGAATAAAGTTCAACCGGAAGACGATAGGTATTGGCTTTTTGTTCTATGGAACCGACTATCAGCTTTTGGTACGACTCCAACTCTCCCTCTTTGCTATAGTTACATTTTTTGTACTGGTTTCCGTCAATTTCAAAGAGCAGCATTTGGGTATCCTGTCCGAAACCGGATGACGGAAGTAAAATATACAAACACAGGATAAAGAATAGTTTTGAGCAGTTCGCTGTTTTTTTCTCAGGCATTAATCGAGTTTAGTTATTTAGTTATTCAATCGGCAAAGGTACGCATCCATAACCTTGTTCCAGGGCTCGTCTGGAAAATTGGTATGCTTCTTCAATGATCATTTCGGTCTTGCTGAAATCCAGTACACTTGTTAAATGGGTATTAATGCAGAGGTCTAAGAGATACAGCTCCGTATTGGCAGCAATTTCTTGAATATCGTTTCTAAGCTTTTGGTGCTGGCTGACCTGGGCCGTACGAATGACCATATTGAATAGTCCCTCCACAGAATTGCTGAACTGGTGCCGGCATTCGCTTAACATGCAGTAGATGGCATCTGCCCCCAGATCATATGCCTTGTCAATTGGAATATTGTTGGTAATACCTCCGTCCACCAATTGTCTCCCGTTCATTAGCTGGGGAGGAAAATAGACCGGAATAGCGCAGCTGGCCATCAGAGCAGGTAATAGCGATCCATTGTCCAGATATACCGATCCTGCTTTTTGAAGATCGGCTGCGACCACTGTTAGCGGGATATTGAGCTCTTTAAAAGTATCAACTGGGAGATTCCTTTTTAGGAACCGTTTTATACCTGATGGTTTAAACAAACTGGAAGCATTGCCCCATCTCCATAGAAGCTCAGAGTTGAATCGATAAAGTTTTTGTTCTGAAATTTCTTTCCAAAGCTTTTTTAAATGACTTATATCCAACCCAGATGCAATGAAAGCTCCATTAATTGCCCCAATTGAAGTACCGATAATAAAATCCGGTTTTACCCCATGTTCTACCATCGCTTGATAAAATCCGATTTCGGCCGCCCCTTGAGCCCCGCCTCCGCAAAGAACAAGGGCCGTTTTTTTAGATTCGGCGGGCATACTATTGATTGTCCCCATCATTTATCTTCAATTCTCCGGTATTCCACGGACGAGTTCGTTGGTTGTATCTTTTTGCAACCTGTATAACATCTTCTTGCGAAATTCTAGTTTGACTGCCTTCACTCTCGCCACGTAGATAATTTAGTATGGCAGCTATTTCTGCCGCACTTAATCGTGCCTTAAATGAAGGCATGCTGCCTTGATATTCTTGTTCTTGTACTTCAATCTCACCTTGTAATCCGTGCAGTAGAATTCGTATTGGAATAGATTTATCACCAGTTATCCACTCTGAATTGACCAGTGGTGGAAAAACGCCTGATACGCCTTCTCCATTACCTCCGTGACAGGAGGCACAGTTTTGAGAATACAGGTTTTCACCATTCAATAATGCCGGATCTCCTTCCTCGTTAAAAGGCACCTCGCTGGGTTCATCCAGGCGAGGAATCATCTTTTTCATAGTACCATACTCTTCGGAGAGACGACGGTTTATCCGGGCCATATCTTGCTGTCCCATTCGCTGGTGTACCTGGGCCATTTGCTCGTGCATGCCCATCATCTGACTATACCACTCACCGGTCATATGACTTTGCATGTGCATGCCCATGCCTTCAGCCATCATATTATCGCCCTGCATATGACGTCCCATGTTGCCAGCCATCATTTGACGGTGACTGACATCCATATCATCGTGCATTTTCTGCATCTGGTTGTAGAGCGATTGTAAGTCAGACGGCAGAGTGTCCATTGCGCCTTCATAGTTTGTCAACAGCTTTTTGTAATTAGATTGCAGAGAATCATAGGCGGTTTCTAATTCCTCCCGTTGTTCCTCACTCATGTAGCCAGAGCCTCCCATTTGACATGAGGATAGAAAAACGAGGAGTCCTATTGTTACCAGATAAAATCCAACGTCTTTTTTATTCATCATAACTCTCTTTAATCGTTAAAGTTAACCTACTATAAAATGGTATTAATATGGATTTATAGCCAACCATTGCTAAATCCTGCTTTTTTTAAACCGTTTAAAAGATGCCTGGAGCCACGCATAAGCTTCCAGATCAATTCGGACCTATAATTTTCGATCATTAAGACAACCGGACCAAGATTGATACCATAATGATAAGAAGACGTCCACCCATCCTGATTTTTTTGGTTATTGGGATAGGTAAGATTGAAACTACATCTCAGGCAATATTTCCCTGTAATCTGGGGATACACGTCTTGGAAGTTTTGAATGGTTGGCAACACAATTTCAGGGGCGAAGGGTAGCGAAGCGACTACAGCCCACGGGGCAACCGTTCCATCATCGGGTCCGTAGGGTGCGCCACGGGCGATATAGCCAAAGAAGGAGCGTTCAATGCCGTTGACTTTTTTTGTACTCCAACCCGGGCCGTCGCTGGCTGTTATTCCCCAGAAATTTTCTCCGTAGCCTTTAAAGTCTAATGGATTTCGTATGGCGTAATCACGCTGGACATAGGTAGCCCGGCGGCTATTTTTAAAATAATTGGTCCCTTTTTCCCGCATAAAAGCATCCTGGATACCACGAAAATCGATCCAGATGTGGGAATATTGGTGGATAAACAGCGGTCCGCCGTAGATGAATTCATAGCCATATATCTTTTTCCATTCATAGGAAGAAGTCCAGGCTTTGTAGCTTTCCCTCGGCAACGGTTGGGACGGAGAGCCAAGAGCGAGGAAGTACAAGAGCCCAGCCTCGTCATAGCCTTCCCACCGATAGGGTAGAAAGCCGTCCTCTGGTGTCCACCCGTGGGTGATTGTGGCTTTACCGTTGCAAGCCCATTTCCAATCGACACGGCGATAAATCTCATCGACCAGGGTTCGGATTTCCTGTTCCTGTTTGGTTTCGCGGTCAAAAAAGGCGGCAGCCAGAAGCATACCAGCCAGCAGAATACCGGTATCGATCGTCGACAATTCGCACTTACCGGCACGTTTCCCAGTCTTCATATCCAGAAAATGATAATAGAAACCTTTGTGTCCGGTAGCATTTGGAGCGGGACTTTGCTCGCTGGTCCAAAAGAAGCGCAGGGTGGATAAGGTACGTTGAACTGCTTCGCTTCGTGATATCCAGTCGCGTTCAACTCCCACCACATAGGCTCCTAATGCAAAACCGACCGAAGCTATACTGGCAGGCGAACCCAACTGTGAATTGTCTGCTACCAGCCCGTTATTCGGATTGGTTTCATGCAAGAAATAATCGAAAGCGTGGCGTTGCAACCTATCCAATCTTCCACTATCAAAGTCGGAAGGTGGTTTGTGTTCTGATGGTATCTTTTCGAATCGAATATTTTCTGATTTTTTTGGTAGCTGACGAAATGCCTCTTCTGTTATCCTTTGGGTAGAAATACCGTCATAAAGTTTATCTTCTATAGCCTTAATTACCCGGTCAATCACTTTTGAATCAGCACCGGTAGCAACCAGCATACGGCGTAGCTTAGCCTCATTATAAGGTTCTTTTTCTCCGGATGCTTTTGTGACGTTTATCGTAGCCATAGGCAAAGTGGTTACTGATGGTCTTTAGCAGGTAGGGTACCATAATATTTGTGGTCAACCTGTTTTCGCCATTGATATCGATCTAAAATACTTTTGACTTCCGAAATCGGGGGCTTTTCGTGATAGGACCCATTTAAGAAGAGTACTGGCAGAATCAAGGGATTTCCCAGTTCAGATATCAACGCTTTTGCTTGCTTGGTATCAAAGCGTAAATCGATAAAGGTAAATGCTTGCTGTTTGGCCCGAAGCAGATTGACTAATTTCTGGAGGTATTCACACCATTCCTTGCAGTAAATAATTAAAGTTGAATACTTTTCGAGGTGATTATCATCGGAGTAATTCATTTGGGTACTTAATATTTATTGACATTACAGATATCCTGAGCTTCCTTCAATACTTGATTCTTCTTTCGGCTGTCCAGCCCTATGCTTGTCAGGATCTTATCATTCTCACATAACTGTTGGCAAAAAACGATATTCTGCTGAAGCAACTGCTGTTTATCTTTCTTACTAAGGGTTGAAAGACAAGTAATAGGATGGAGATTCACTTCGCTAATAAGATCTTTAAGCCCCACATTTTGAGGATAGTCCCAACTTAATAGTTTAAGGCCGATACAATTGCCATATTGCAGGGCATCCTTGGTAAAACGAGTATTGGTTACCACCCATCCCTGGTGTTGCTTGTCTTCGTGACCGGGCTGGCTACTCCAGTTTCTTTCCACATCCTTGAAACGCGATTGAATGTAAAGGGGGACTTTTACATTACATTTATGCCCTTTTCGGTTGTGAAATTTGCATTCTATCATGAAATGCTTGTTATCCTTCTCAGCGATCACATCAATTTCATGGGACACGCAATTACCATTTACAGTAACTCCTGTTTCAGTTTGGTAGCCTAACCTTTTAAGTAGTTCGCCAACAAACTTTTCAAAGGGGTAACCAGTAGGTCCCAGCTCCAATAATGCTTCTTTTAACTTATAACGTCCTGCGGAACGATCGGAATACTGTCTAAGCAGTCGAAAAGCCCTTTTGTAGATCTCCTGAGTGGAAATGCCATCATAGAGTATCTCACAGATTGCATTTGCAATTCGATCAATAATTTGTTGATCAGCACCTGCACTGTTGAGTGAACGCCGAAGTTTATTTTCATCAAATGATTCTTTTTCTCCGGATGCTTTGGTGACTGTGATCGGTGTCATATTTTAGACTATTATTGGATTGAAATAACTATAAATTTGATTGGCCCGAATTACTTGACCGTTGCAGAAACTGTTTCCATTTACCTTTGACCGGAAGGAAGGCCGGCACGTTTCGTTTGTACTGGAGATACTCTTCGCCAAACTCTTCAATTACTTTCTGTTCTTCTCTTCGGGCAAGCAAAACATAAGCGATAACGATAACTGGGAACAGACCTACCGAGAAAATGGTGGGCCAGTGAATGACGCCTTCTCCAAAAAGTCCGATAAACAATCCAGTGTATTGGGGATGTCTGACCAGGCTATATAATCCGTCGGTTGCCAGCCTGTTTTCCTGTTTGGCATGATAAAGCTGACGCCAGCCCTGGATAAAAATACCGAATCCAATGAAAAGCAGGGTATAGCCCAGAATCATTGAGATCATCATGCCGGTTTGACCCATGCCTAATAATGTGGACCAGAGATTGGCATCTACATATCCACTGTCAATTCCCAGGAATCGCACCATCAGATAAATAGTAAGCGGGAAGCCATACATCTCTGCATATAGTGCAATGATAAAGCCTTGAATCAACCCCGCTCCCATCCACTCCCGCCAGGTTTTGGGCGCCAGATACTTGTATAAAAGCCAGGAGGCAAAAACGATAACAAAAAGTGCGATAATCCAGGCTCCTGAATGTTCTATTCCTCGTTCCATGTATTTATACCGTCAGTTATAGTAGTTTTGGTAATGAAAACGGATCATTTTCTAAATAAACCGTTGCTTAATACCCAATGATCGATTTGTTTTGTCTATCGATTTTTCGGGATTGGATTCTATGCCGGTTAGTGCTCGAATGGCATCGATGGTTTCGGGAATAATGATGGCCTGATTATCGACCAAATAGGCGTAATAGAGCTCATTGCCTTGCACCTTGAGCATATCCTCCCAGATGGCTACTTCGTACATGTCGCCATGGGGACGGCCCAGGTCCAGCATCAATTCCTTCACAGCATTATTTGCTGATAATTCATCATCCATGCGTATAAAAGCGGTTCGGGAAGAGGTGCCTAACGCTTCCAACACTTCCTCTTTGGATGCTTCCCGGGTCAATTGAACAGTCCAGTAGTGCAGATGAGAAAGTGTTTGAGGCACTTTTACCGCTGCGGTTACAACATTCAATTCGGGATCCACGCTCTGTGCATCAGGACCTTGATGACTGGGAATTTCCGGTTCGGGAACCAGCGTGTTCATGATGCCGTTTTTGTGGCTCTCCCACGGGTCAGTGGCTCGGCGCAACAGCGTACCTCGCGCTTTATTCAGCAGTCCTGCCCGTTTTAATGCGCTAAGCGTTCGTATGATGGATGTGGTATTGCAAGAGACCACACGGGTGCTTTCCCGATTTAAAGCAGAGGAATAATTATTTTCTGCGCTGAAGGAATGCCCGGTCGTCTCATGTTTCTCCCCGCCCTGCACAATATATTTTACACCCGCTGCTTTATATCGGTCGGCATTTTTAGCACCGAACTTTTTGGGAGCACAGTCCACGACTACATCGGTACTATCAAGCAGATCATCAAGATCACCGGCTATTTTGATGTTATTGCTGGTCATCAATTTCCGCCCTTCTTCGGTATTGGCATATATGGAGTATCCTTTTGATTCAGCTGATTGAATTCTCCAGTCGGCAGCTACATCTCCAATGCCAATAAGTTCCATATCATCTTGTAGGTCCACAGCTTCGGCTACTCTTTTTCCGATTACTCCATAGCCATTGACGGCAACTTTTACTTTCTTCATAAGTTTGGTCTTAAATATTAATTGCTTTGTTTTAAGATTTTTTTCCGTTCCTCAAATTCTTCCCGCTCAATTTCACCACGGGCGAACCTTCTCTTTAATATATCCATGGCATCTTCTTCCAGTTCTGTTTTGGGGCGATAGGGAATGATATTGAAAACAACCAATAGGATAATACCAACCACAATGAGCCACCATATCCAATGCATGCCTATAAAGTGATGATCGTAAAACATAATCCTTATTTTTTTAATTAACGGTTGGTAAATACAGTAAGGACTGTATTGAAACTTATAGTAAGATAGGAACGGACGCCTTAAAACAAGCTTAAATTGGGCGGGGATTATTTATTCTTCAGCTTGTGCAGTTATCTGTTGTTCAAGAAGAATCTTATTGAGATCAGACTTTGTAACTATGCCCCAAATCTTGTTGTTGCCAATAACAGGATACATGGATTGATCCTCCATTTGAAGGACATCAACGACATCCGCCAATAATAAATTGGGCTCAAGAGTTTTTACATCATCCTGAATAAGATCAATTATTGGGCGTTCTGATTTACCACCCTGAAGTGCCTGAATAACGGATCTATAAGACACGATTCCTACAAATTGGTCCCCGTTTTTAACAACAAGTTCAGAGGATCGGTTTTCAAGCATGAGAGAAGCGGCCTGTGCTACAGAAGCACTCAGGGAGATACTCTGGTAATTACTGGTCATGATATCTTTTGCTGTTATCACCTTCATAGATTCAGTCATGGAGACCTGTCGGGCTTCAGCCCCAGCGCCAAGAAATACAAAAATCCCAATAAACAGTAGGAATGGATTGTAAAAAAGTCCGAATAGTATAAAGCCTACGGCCAGTAGTTGTCCTATCGAGGCAGCAACTTGGGTGGCTTTGGCACGTTTCATTTTAAAAGCCAACAAGGCTCGGAGCACGCGGCCTCCGTCCATTGGAAATGCTGGTATTAAGTTGAAAACGACTAAGATGATATTAATTACAAGCAAATCAGACAGGAAATTACTCCCCGTTACATGATGGCTAATATCGAGTTGGCTCTGTCCGGTAACCAGTATCAACAAGAATAGTAAACCGGCAATAGCCACATTTACGGCAGGACCGGCAGCCGCAACAACTAATTCTTGCTTGGGGTCCTCAGGCATTCGCTCAAGTCTTGCTACTCCACCAATGGGTAATAAGTTGATATCCTGTGTATCGATACCATACCTGCGAGCTGCCAAGGCATGTCCAAATTCGTGTAGCGTCACACAAGCAAACAGTAAGGCCAGAAAGAACAGGCCCATTATAATTTCAAAAATTCCGTGCCCCTGTTGCAGGTGCATCCAGGAGAGCCATATAACCAACAGGATAAAGGTCCAATGAATAAAAACTTTGATGCCTGCTGGTTTACCGAGGTAGAGGGACCACTTCATGATGGTCTGCTTTCCTCTTGTGTATCCTGATCAATGCCAATATTATATATAGCCGCGATCAATGCACCGACCAGCCAACCCAGAATAAAGGTTTGTATGAGGCCAAACAGTGCATCCAATGGCGGTACACTCATGCGAATTATGGGTTCTACATCAAGCCCGTGCAATAGGCTATTAAAGAAGAAGATGGTTCCTTCTCTTCCAACTGAAACCATCAGGATAATACAGCCGATATATAGAACAGCGCCAGTAGTGCCAACGGCCATTCCCAATTTTTTTATGCTTAGCGTTTTCATAGTGACCTCCGTATTTAATGTTGATGATCTTGATGTTTGGATCCTTTTCGGTGGTGCCCAATCATCAGGATGTGGCAGGCAAACATTGCTACGACAAATAGAAAGATGGTTATATTACTGCTCAGCCCCAGCATTGGGGCGAAAAACAGAAGCAGAAGTGGAACACCACAACCAATAATCATCCAAAGGGTATGCTTGCTCATTTTTATGTGATATGGTTAGTTGTTGGTAAGTGAACTTTTGAGCCTGTTGAACTCTTCTTTCGATATCTCACCGGTTTGAAATCGTCTTCGGTGAACTTCGACGGCTGCATTTCTGATTTCAAGCCGGTGTTTGCCACGCAGGGCCAGATACCAGATCAGTAGAAAGACCCCGGCAAGAAGTAGCCACAGTACCGGGGCCCAATGGGTATTCAGTGCGTTTAGCCAGTCCATGATCAGTTGTGATGTTGCCCGTGGCTGTTGCCGTTCATGCCGTCTTTTTTGTTCATCATTCCCTGTCCATCCATCATGTTACCCTTCATCATCTGCATGCACATCATATGCATTTTCATCATGGATGAGTCACCCATCATCTCCATCATTTTAGAATGGTCCATTTCACCATCCTGCATCATGGACTGCATCATCTCCATATGCTTTTGCATGCGCTCCTTCATCTGGGGATCATTCATCATCTTCTGCATATTCCCCATCATCATGGTGTGATCCATGTCCATAGAGCCCATCATCTGTTGCATCATTTGTTGGCGCATCTGGGGATTTTGGGCCATGTGTTCCATCATCATAGTACGCATGGTGGAGTCCTGCATCATCTCCATCATTTGTTGTCTTTTTTGTGTCATGTCCCCCTGCTTCTGCTGAGCCATACCCATAGTTGTAAAGAGTAGCATGAAGGATAGAATCATTGTTAAGCGTTTCATAGTAGTCACCTTTAATTTGGATTAAATTCCAGTTTAATTTCTTGTTATAGGTTGCTGATTACCTTTTCTAACCTTTTTCGGACCTCGTCAGCAATAGGCTGAAGTCCATCATTGGATACAGCCTGCATCGAAGCGACCGGGTTGACGGCGGAAACTTCTACCGTGCCATCTTCATTTTCTTCTACAATGACGTTACAGGGTAGCATCACGCCAATCTTGTCTTCTGCCTGCAGTGCCTTGTGAGCAAAATTTGGATTGCAGGCTCCCAGGTTTTATACTTTTTGAAATCCACGTCCAGTTTCTTTTTTAACGTGTCTTTGACGTCGATTTCCGTCAGTACGCCGAATCCCTCTTCTTTGAGAAGGTCGGTAACTTTTTCGATGGCCTGATCAAAGGGAAGATCGACTGTTTTTGAAGTAAAATATTCCATGAGTTAAGAATTTTTTGATTTAATAGCTTATAAACATTCTACTCTAACATACGGCTGTTTCCCTTAAGGTAACCTTAAAGTGTTGAGATTAATTGAGTATACCAGCCCCCTGTTTCCCATCTCGAATTCGGGTCACTTGTTCAATAGGGCTGACAAAAACGATACCGTCTCCTTTATGACCAGTCCGGCCATGTTTTTTGATGATTTCGGTAATTGCGTCTACATTTTCGGTTTCTGCAGCAATCTCAATTTTTGCTACATGCGAATGCATGGCTGGGAAGCTTAGAGATCCGTGCTGATCCTCGGGGTCACTGAATCGACCTGTGCCTTCGCCTTCGAAGACAGTCATGCAGCAATACCCTTCGTTTCGGAGTGCCGTATATACATCTTCCAGTAGCATTGGCCGTATATAAGCTTTGACAAGTTTCATGATAACCTCACATTTAGCGTTCGATTTTAAGAAAACGGGCATTGATAGCCACAATTACCGTACTGAGTGACATTAGCACAGCACCAAGGGCGGGGCTCAGGATTATCCCGTAGGTGTATAAAACTCCTGCGGCCAACGGTATCGCGAAGGCGTTGTATCCCGTAGCCCACCATAGGTTTTGTACCATTTTCTTGTAGGTCGCTTTTGCAAGTGCAATTAGTGAAGCTACATCCTTCGGGTTACTCTGGGTGAGAATGATATCACCGGTCTCTACAGCGACATCAGAACCGGCCCCGATGGCAATACCCACGTCTGCCTGCGCCAGGGCGGGAGCGTCGTTCACTCCGTCGCCTGTCATAGCTACTTTGAGTCCGCGTTGTTGCACTTCTTTTATTTTGGCGGCTTTTTCCTCGGGCAATACCTCGGCAAAGAAATCATCCAGTCCAAGCTCGTTGGCAACATAGGCGGCTGTTTGCCGGTTATCGCCGGTGAGCATAATACACTGAATACCCATATCATGGAGGCTTTGAATAGCCTCGCGGGAATCATCCCGGATACTGTCGCCAAGGGCGATTGCCCCCTGAAGTTGGTCGTTAATAATTACGAACACCACCGTTTTCCCCTGTCCTGAAAGCTGCTCGTACTGTTCTGTTGGATGGTCAATGTTATGTTCACGCAGGTAGCCGGGGCTCACTACTTTGATCTGTTTGCCATCTACGCGACCTTCTATTCCTTTTCCTGTGATAGAGTTGAACTCCTCTACTTTCATCAACCCGTCGGTTGCTTTTACGATGCCACGGGCGATAGGATGTTCAGAGTTTTGCTCCAGCGAGCCGGCAAGGCTCAAGAGTTGTTCCTTATCGTCGAAGCCATTGAATGTCAGTACATCAGTTACGCCAAACTCACCATGGGTAAGTGTTCCCGTTTTATCGAAGATGATAGCTCCAAGATTGCGGGCTTCCTCAAAAGCGGTACGGTTGCGGATCAGGAATCCATTTTGGGCGGCCAGGCTGGTGGATACGGCTACGACCAGCGGTACGGCCAGTCCCAGCGCATGCGGACAGGCAATCACCATTACGGTAACCGTACGTTCCAGGGCGAATACAAAATTTTCGGTGGTAAAGAAAGTCCACGCAAAGAAGGTAAGCGCACCGGCACCTAAGGCAATGATTGTTAGCCAAAATGCTGCACGGTTAGCCAAGTCCTGTGTTCGAGATTTGCTTTCTTGTGCCTGCCGTACAAGGTCAATGACCTGGGAGAGAAAGGAGTCTTCCCCCGTCCGGTTAACTTCAATAGTAAGAGATCCTTCTCCATTAATAGATCCCCCGATTACTTCATCGTCTTTTTGTTTGGACACGGGCTTAGATTCTCCCGTCATCAGTGATTCGTTAACTGAACTTTTCCCCTCCAGGACAACACCATCTGCAGGAATCTTCTCACCAGGTTTTACCAGCACCTTAAATCCTTTCTGAAGCTCCTCAAGCGGGACATCTTTTGTTGATCCATCGTCTTGCACAACATGCGCTTCCGAAGGCATGAGTTTGGCCAGCTCTTCTAACGCACGAGAGGCGCTCATCACCGACTTCATCTCGATATAATGGCCGATCAGCATAATATCCACCAAGGTGGCTAGCTCCCAGAAGAAAACCTGTCCTTCTACTGCAAAGACTACGAGAGTGCTATATACGTAAGCGGCCGTAATGGCAACACCGATCAGGGTCATCATTCCGGGCTGGCGATCACTTACCTCGTCGTAGAGGCCCTTCAAAAATGGCCACCCACCATAAAAGAACACGATGCTAGAAAGGATGAATGAGATATAGGTATCACCGGTAAACTGGAGGGTATCTCCTAATCCCAAGAACCCCTGAATCATGTGAGAAAGAATCAGGATAGGAATGGTTAGGGCAATGGATATCCAAAAACGCTTCAGAAAATCCTCGGCCATGTGGGCGTGGTGTTCAGCATGCCCACCGGAGTGCTTGTGTTCTCTATGATTTTCGTGGTTATGTTCATGGTCGTGATGCTGATTGCCACTGTGATTATGATCGTGCTTCATGTCTTGGTGAGAATGTTCCATAATACCATCCTTAAGCTATTTATTGTGGTAACCCATAGATTTTGGGCCTTGGTTTTCAGGTATTATAGGAAGAAGAGGCTTAAATTAAGCTTAAAAAGCTTAATTTTTATTTCTAAAAAATGGTAATCCCCAACACAACTAATTTGTGTTGAGCATTCCTGATGAATACGTACACGAGCTGATTGCTGCGACAGGATGAGATTGGGTTGAATCATTCTGGTATTCGTTTCAGAAATTCTTTAGCTCCTACAAATCCAACCACTCGTGACTCTTTGATTTCTATTCCGTTTTTATTCAGAAATATGATCGTGGGTACGCCAGCCACGCCAAACTTTTTGCGTATTGCTTCAGCTTCGGGGGATTCATAATCGGTGAGGTCGACTTTTATCGTTCGGTAGGATTGCAGTGCAGAGATAACTTCTTCATTGGTAAACGTGATCCGATCCAACTCCAGGCATGGCACGCACCAGTCAGCATAAAAATCGAGTACTACGGGTGTTCCTGCCTGGGCCGCTTTTTCCAGTTTATCGGGATGATATGATTCCCATTGAACTGTTGGTTTTGTCAGATTCATAGTGAATAGAACACCACCAATTATACCGGCAACACCCACTATTCGTTTAACGCGGTTAAATGTTTTAAGGTTTTGTCCGGAGGATTCCATAAATCCGAGGTAGATGCCACCCAGGATAAGTGTCGGGGGGAGGATATACAGTACGTATTGAGGAAACCAGGCCAGAGCAAGGAAAAACAGGGCAGCGCCGATCAAAACTACTCCAAATACCTTTTTGACCCACACCATCCATTCCCCGGATTTCGGAAGTTTGGACAGTAGACTGCTGAAGGTACCGAGGACGAGATACGGAAGCCCAAGACCGAATGCCATCACAAAGAAGGTAAAAAAGCCAAACAATGGGTTACCTTGGGCACCTACAAATGTCAGCAGGGCGATTACTGGTGGTCCGATGCAGGGGGCTGCAAAAATACCTACCATTACCCCAGAAAGAAAAAGACCTACAGGCCCTACAGACCGTTGGGATCCACCCAGCTTTTGCAATACCCATTGTGGTGGCTGCAACTCATAAAGTCCGAACATACTCAATGCCATAGCCAGCAGAATTCCCCCCACTGCAGCCAAAACGACTGAACTTTGTAGCCAGCTTCCAAACAGACTGCCCGTGTAGGCAGCCGCTACCCCCAGTACGCTGTACATAAAGACAATGCCCAATATGTAAATTAAAGCCTTTGTAAAAGACTGATATGCACTTATTTGTTGATCAGCACGTCCGCCAAACAGCGACACGGTGACCGAGAGCATGGGATACACACAAGGGGTTAGATTAAGCGCCAGTCCAATCAGGAAAATACTTAAGAATGCCCAGACAGCCCCGCGTTCACTGAACATAGTGGCAATGGAATTGTCAGGCAACAACGTTGAAGAATTGCCGGCTGTCGATGTTTGCCCATAGTCCTCAAATAGATCTTGATTGATGGATTTGTATCCGGTATTGGCTGCGGCCACTTCAACAGGAATGGAAATATCAAGGGTTGATGGTGGCAGACAAGAGTTATCATTGCATGCCTGAACGCGCAGGGTGCCTGTTATGGTGTACGATCCGGGGGATATATCGGGGGTAGTAGTGAGCGTAAAAAATATTGGGGCATTGCCCTGATATACATCGATAGGCTCATCGGCAAAGGCAAAGGTGAATCGTTCCGAATCGGGATATTGTATTCCGCTCATACTGAACCCCGAAAGAGAATCAAGGCTCAGCTCAGTACCGATCAAATAATCGAGCGTGGGTTTTTGCGCATTGACGTGCCAGGTATCATCGATATTCATTTCTACTGCCACAGCCATAGAGTCTCCAGCTGGGATTACATTTTGCGAGAGTTTGACTTCGGTGGATACTTTCCCGGTACTACCCACAGGCTGGGCTTGGAGCAGGGGACCAATACTGGATAGAAGAAAAGTGAAAAGTAGTGGAACGAGATTTTTTTGAATGTTCATAGGTGGTAGGGGCAATTGGGGATTAGGATTACCTTTCTTCTGCCAGAAGCTCTTTCAAACGGGGTTCAAGTTCTTTATTGGTCAGTGCTCCCACGGCAAAGTATCGGAGATTACCCTTCCGGCCGATAATATAGGTCGTCGGGATGCCCATCGTAGGACCGTATTTTTCCATAACGGTACCGTCGGTGTCGATGTACATCGGATAGGTAACGTTATACTCTTCCATAAACGGACGCACTACCGATTCGCCCTGTTCGTCAACTGAGACACCGAGCGTGACATATCCCTGGTCTTTGTATTTTTCGTATAAGGCAACAAGATCAGGAGTCTCTTCCCGGCATGGTGCACACCAGGTAGCCCAGATATTCATCAGTACGACTTTTCCTTTTTGATCGGAGAGGCGAAACGGTTCTCCACTCAGGAGCGTGATCTCGAAATCCGTGGCGGGGGCTTCTTTTTTAGCCTCATGTAACGGGGCGGAAGCAGGATCAAGGTGTTCCACTTTCTTGGCAGTGGCACTTCCCATACCCTGTTGTTCTGTAGTTTCGTTCTGTTCCGCTCCACAAGCTGTGAAAGCAATCAACAACATTGAATAGATAAAGTATTTCATAGTGTAAGCAGTTTTCGGTTGAACAATTTATTACCCCTATATTTCTATAGTGAAGGGGAGAATAAGCAGTTTAAGTTGTCGACCTCAAGGTTTTTGGGCTGCCGAATCGGCTTGCTGAGATTCCCATTTATCCTTTCGGACGATTTGACCGGTTGGCGTAATTATCTCTCTGGGTCCCGGCTCCTCCATGGGAAATTTGTTGATGCCCACTCCTGAATCTCGGTTTTCAGGGACGTAATGATTGTGTGAGCCGTGATTTACGGCTGTGTACGGTTTGGGATTAAAAAAGCCCAGTGAATCTGCCAGGGCAAAGCCTGCAGCAATGAGCACTCCCAGTATAAACAGGTATTTGTATTTGTTTTTAGATGTCATAGCGTCATTTATGGTTTAATCTTTCCAAAATAGGCGACTTGGTCGGGCCCATTAAAAAAGTATACGTCAACTGGTCCGGGCTCTTCCGCCATACCCGGGGATTGAGCCGGCATGCCGGGCACGGTAATACCCTTGGCGTTGGGTTGTTTTTTAAGCAGTTCCCGAACTGCTTTGGCCGGGACATGCCCTTCTACGATATATCCCCTGACAACTGCCGTATGGCAGGCACTGAGTTTATCCGGAACACCTTTTTGTTTCTTAACGGAGGCAAGCGTATCTGTCGGCTGCTCGGTCACTGAAAATCCGTTTTCCTCCATGTAGGTGGCCCACTTGGAGCAACACTTGCAGTTCGGATTTTTGTACATCGTCACATTGATCGGTTTGGGTTGTGCAAGGGCTACATCATCTGTTGTATTGGTTTTATCTTGTTTTCCCTGGGAGCAGCCAATAATGCCGATAAACAGGACGAGAACTGCCAAGAAATATGATCGTGAAGTTTGGTATTTCATTTTTAAAGGATATAGAGTTATTGAATTAAAAATCAGTGAGGTGGATTGGATACTATTTGGTTAGGAGCTAAGGCTATGTAATTAGATGCGAGGATATGGAAAGCCCTCCTAATAGTATCGCTTAGAGAAGAGTTGCTAATTCAGAAAAGTGCTGTTTATCAAGAAGATGGGAGGAGTAGAATAAGATAACGAATTATCCAGCGGAAGGTTTATGAATAGTCCGTTACCCTGAATGTGATGGGAAACTGTTTGGATCGGCCCGATAGCTTCAGTAAACAATTTTTCTACGGGCAACAGGCTCGTCAGGTCAATAAAGGAATGGGAGAAAGCTTGCTGGCAAACTTCCCTGAAGGTGCAACTGTCTATCTGATCTTTGTTTGTGGAACTGTCCGTATTTTCTGCGTTAATCTTCGGGCAGCATTCTACAGACTCATTAGAAACATTAGCCACAACTTGTGGCGTGCTCGCCATTTGACAGAACAGGTTGACCGCATGAAGTGCGGAAGGCAAAACTATATTTGCTGCCAAGGTAATCAGCAGGAACAATATAGCATGTCGGTATTTCCTGATGTTTGCTGTCAATAGGTTACGTTAGTTGTAAAATAGCTACAAGAAGATAAGAAACTAGGTGGCCATAATAAATTGAGGGAACACCAAACCTGTTTGCTATGGATTAGTTCAGGAGAGAATTTCAGAATAAAGTTTCTAAGATGGTCTATTCAGTTTAATACTAAGCGTAGTTGGTCTCTAACATCGATTGATCAAATACATAAGTAATAAATAGATGGAGTAAAGATCTTAGCAAGATAATATAGTACTTTTTGTAGTACCGAGACCTAATGACTAAATTCTTAGATTTCACAACAAGCGTTAGCTTGCTCTTCTACTTGACTTGTAGAATCGCTTTTAGCAGTAAGGCTAAATCCCTTATCGGAGTACTTATTCTGGATGCGGATGGCGTTGCCGATAGCAATAAGGGCTACACCAACATCAGCAAATATAGCTTCCCACATGGTAGCCATTCCTAGGGTAGCCAGGACCATCACCAGGACTTTAATCCCCAACGCAAAACCGATGTTTTGCCATACGATGCGATGCGTAAAGTTTGCGATCTCAATAGCCATTGGTATCTTGGATGGCTGATCGGTTTGAATAACCACATCGGCCGTTTCAACGGTCGCATCCGATCCAATACCGCCCATGGCTATCCCGATGTCGGCCAGTGTAATGACCGGAGCATCATTGACCCCATCTCCAATAAATCCTACTGTTTTGGATGGGCTTAGCGCTTGCTCGACGTGTCGATATTTTTCGTCAGGTAACAGGCTTCCATACGCATGATCCAACCCCAGCTTTCGAGATACATGGTCGACCACTTCTTGGTTATCTCCGGACAGCATCACGATTTCGTTGACACCATGTTTTCGAAGGTCCTCAATAGCTTGCTTGCTATCCTCCTTGATCTGGTCGGCAATGCTGATGGTACCAACATGTATGCCATCCTCGGCCACATGTACATAGGTATAAGGATCATCAACATCGGTGGAAGAAATGCTGATACCCTCCTGTTTTAATAGGTCACTGTTTCCGACGACAACAGTTTTCCCGTTGACGCTGCCTTTTAATCCTTTGCCGGAAATTTCCTGCTGATTTTCTACGGGGTGCAGCTGTTGCCCATTGGTGCGGTTGAGGATCGCTTTTGCTATCGGATGAGTGGAGTCCTGTTCCAGGGAAGCGGCCAGTCTAAGCAATTCTTCCTGGCTATATCCATTCACGGGATGGATATAGCGAACCTCAAAGCTGCCTTCGGTCATCGTGCCCGTTTTGTCCATGAACAGGGTTTTCATCTTTCGCAGCTGATCAAGGAAATCCGAACCTTTAAGCAGAATGCCGTTTCGGGAGGCTGCCCCGATACCACCGAAATAACCGAGGGGAATGGAAATAACTAATCCACATGGGCAAGAGACAACGAGGAAAATAAGGGCTCGGTAAAACCAATCCTGAAAGACATAGTTTTCAACCACAAAATACGGGACGAATGTAAGAGCTACCGCCAGCCAAACGACGATGGGGGTATAGATACTGGCAAACCTCGTCATAAACCGTTGCGTCGGGGCTTTTCGCTTGGAAGCTTCCTGGACCATCGTTAAAATGTTGGATAGCTTTGTATCCTCATAGCCGCTGGTTACTTTAATGCGGACCGGTCGGTCCTGGTTGATTGAACCGGCCCATACCTCTTCACCCGATTCCCGACTCATGGGTTTTGATTCACCGGTCAGGGCTGCGGTATTAAAGGAAGCCTTTTCGGTAAGGAGCTCGCCATCAAGTGGTACTTTTTCGCCGGGTTTTACCTGGATGATTTCACCTGTTTCAATCTTGGAGGGATGGACGCTTTCCGTTGTCCCATTGCGCTCTACCGTAGCCGTGTCCGGTTGTTGATCTATCAGGCTCTTAATGGATTGCTTTGCCCGGTTCACCGCTCCATCCTGGGCGTATTCGCCTACCATGTAGAAGAGCATGACGGCTACCCCTTCAGCATATTCGCCAATGGCAAAAGCACCAACAGTGGCAATGCCCATCAGCAAGAACTCACTGAATATGGTGCCGCTTTTTATAGACTTGAACGCTTTCATCCACACCGGTCCGCCGACAACAATATATGAAAGTCCATATAGTGGCAAATACACATAGGCCTGACTGGAAAACGAAAACGCGTGTTCAACAATCAAGGCCGCTGCTAAAAACAGGGCGCTGGCAATGGCCTCTTTATATTTTTTTATAAATGTCATGATTATTCAGTTGTGATTTTGTTTGAGCCATTCCCACGCACTCTCGGCTTGATCAATGGGAAAGAATTGCATCTCTTCCTTGGTGATGGGATCGACGAGCTTCGTACCCCACTCTTGCCATTTTTTATCTCCCACTACCGCAATTCGATCAAAATATCCAATGTATTCGGCATCAAGCTGCAAGTCTTTCCAAAATGCTGCGGTATCCTGCCATCCCCCAAAATCTTCCAGTATCATGATTAAATGGGGGTCATCAGATGCAGTTGCAAACTTGTTTAAAGCCGGTTCTAGGTCATCCAAGTCTTCTTTTGAAAGCTTGCCGGATGCCTTGATGGCAAGAATATCGTCATTAGTATGAGCATTTACTTCAATCATAGCATGAAATTGTTTTCTTCGACTTCAAATTCTACTTCCAAGATAACTGCCGGTCGCAAAGAGTGCTTGCATCTTTATGTGAATCTTGTGCAAAATTATGCGGACAATGAGTTTGGGACAGCGGGTTTTAAGGTGTCATGCGGACAGCAGGCCCGACAGTGGTTTGAGCAGAAGCGGATCCTGTTAACAGCAATGTTGCTCATAGCCGATCAATTGAATTTCGTTTGTTCTCTTTGATCTCTTTGAAATGCGACGGCGACAACCCGGTTTCTTTTTTGAACTGCCGGGAGAAATGTTGCTGGCTGCTATAGTCAAGTTCCAGAGCAATCTGGCCAAGCGTCTTTTCATCATAAACGATGAGTTCTTTGGCCCGTTCAATTTTCTGTAGTATAAAGTAACGCTCGATAGACTTGCCTTCGACTCCCGAAAACAGGCGACTAAGGTGTTGATAGTCTTTGTGGATGTTCTCAGAGAGATAATCCGACAGGTTCTTTTCTAATGGTTCTTCTGACCGAACTTGCTGAATAATGAGCTGCTTAATCTGTTCTACAGTACGGCTATTTTCATCATCGATGATGTCAAAGCCATTATTGCGAATAATGGATACCAATCGCTCATAATCTTTTTCGGTAACAGTTTCGGATAGGTAAAGTTCGCCGAGTTCAATCTTTTGGACCTCGAAGCCGGCATCGGTGAGTTTTTCCTGCAGAACTTCAGCACAATGGCTGCACACCATGTTTTTAATATGAAAATGTTTGTGATCCATAACTTAAAAGGTATGATAATTTGAGAAAACTGTCACTGCGGTCAAGCAGTGACAGTCTCGGGGATAGTGATGGGACGTTGGTTATCGTATGACATCGTCATCGGTTTCCCCGGTTCGGATTCGTACAGCTTTTTCTACGTTGGATACAAATATCTTTCCGTCTCCGTAGTTTCCAGTGTGCCCCTTTTCAACGATCACCGAAATTATTTCATCAACTCTATTTGTGGGTACGACAGTTTCTAGCTTAATGCGTTGGACTAGTTGAGCCGCTTCTTTTTCTTGGGCATGTCCCCAGCCGCGCACGTCACTGAGCGTGATGCCGGGGGCATCCTCAAGATTTTCAAGGGCGTCAATAACATAATCGATCATGTTGGTTCGAATAAAAGCTTTGATCTCTTTCATAATAATCTTGGTTTAGACTTGGCCAGTTTCAAAAACTGGCCAAGTTGTATTAGAAATTTACAGTTCGGCGTGGGTGACTGGTTCGGCAAACCACTTGTAGATGGTCGGTAGTACCACCAGCGTAAGTAGGGTAGAGGTAAACAATCCACCTACAACCACGGCCGCCAGCGGGCGCTGCACGTTGGAGCCGATATCATTGGCTAGCAGTAGCGGCAACAGGCCCAAACCGGTGGTCAAGGCGGTCATCAGTACGGGACGCAGGCGCAGCAGCGAAGCCCGTACGACTGACTTCTCGGTGGACATGCCTTCCTCTCGCAGCTGATTGATATAGGATACAATCACCAGTCCGTTAAGCACCGCAATACCGAAGATCGCGATAAAGCCTACCGCAGCCGGTACCGACAGGTATAGCCCGGAAATCCAGAGGGCAAAGATGCCCCCGATGGTGGCAAACGGAATATTCAGGAAGATAAGTACCGCATAGCGCCAGCTTCCAAAGGTGGAAAACAGCATAAAGAAGATCAGTCCCAGGGTAATGGGAACCACCACCATCAGCCGGTTCATCGCACGCCGTTGGTTTTCAAACTGTCCGCCGTATTCGGTAAAGTACCCGGCGGGCAGATCTACTTGCTGGTCTACTTTTTGGCGAATCTCGTTGACGACGCTCCCCATATCCCGACCGCGTACGTTCAGTTGCACGTATGTACGTCGACTGGCCTTGTTGCGGGATATTTGTTTGGGACCGGTAAAGACCTCCACATCTGCGATCTGGGAGAGCGGTATTAGGGAACCTTTTGCCGTTCGAACGGGCAACTCTCGCACTTGCTCAATGCGTTTGCGTTGGTTTTCCTGCAGGCGAACGAAGATATCAAAGCGGCGAATACCCTCAAATACCTGACCGGCTACCGAGCCCCCAATACCGGTTTCTACGGTTTTCAGAAAGTCGTCGATGCTGATGCCCAGTCGTGCCAGCTGCTCGCGATCGGGTCGCACAAGGATTTGTGGTTTGCCACCCTGTTGTTGGGCACGGACATCCACGGCTCCTTCTACGCTTTTGGCAACCTCCGCAATCTCTTGGGCCTTTTGAGCCAGGGTATCGAGATCATCACCATACAAGCTGGCAACGACCTGGGCGCGAACGCCACTGAGTAGCTCATCCGTACGAAGCTGGATAGGCTGAGAAAAGTTGGAAGCCACGCCCGGCAGATCTTCCTGCAGTTTTTCAGCCATCGCCGACTGCAGCTCTTCATAGCTGCGTCCGGCTTCCCACTCATCGAGGGGTTTTAGGTTCACGACATTGAAGACCACGTTCACCGGCTCGGGATCGCCGCCTACTTCGGCACGTCCTACGCGGGAATAGATCCCTTGCACTTCGGGAAAGGTTTGCATCGACTCCTGAATACGCTTCGTGTATTCTTTGGTGGTCGGAAGGTTAGCGCCCGGTGGCAGTACAGAGCGTACTGCAAAGGTACCTTCCCGCAAGGTCGGCTGAAACTCGGTTCCCAGGAAGGGGAATACCGCCATACTTGCGGCAAACAGCACGAGAGCTCCACCAAAGACCATCTTGGGGAATTTCGTGGCTTTTTCAATCAGCGGGCGGCTGTATCCTTTCACCTTGCGGACCAACCACGGCTCTTTGTCCATCCCCTTATCCGGCAGGATGAAACTGGAAATGACCGGGATGTAAGTCAGGGCTAGAAAGATGGCTCCGCCCAGTGCAAAGGTAATGGTATAGGCCAGGGGCTTAAACATTTTACCCTCGACGCCTTCCAGCGAAAAGAGCGGGATGAATACGATAATAATAATGCTGGTCGCAAAGATCACCGGGCGTATCACTTCGCGTGCAGCTTCGCCTACCACCCGCACCAGAGATACATTTTCAGTATCCCGTTCTTCCAGCAGGCGATAGGTATTTTCCACGATCACGGTGGCACTATCCCCGATCATACCAATGCTGATCGCCAAGCCCCCCAGACTCATCAAGTTCGCCGATATGCCCATGAGGTTCATCCCAATGAAGGCAATCAAAAATGCAATGGGAACGGTGGATATAATAATAAGTGTCGAGCGAAGGTCCCCCATAAAAAAGTAGAGAATGACTAGCACTAGAATGGCCCCGATGTACAGAGCATTGCTGACTGTACCCACGGCTTTGCTGACGAGCTGTCCCTGCGAGTAAAAGGGCTTCATAACCATGCCGTCGGGCAGTGCTTTATTAATGGCATCGATCTTTTGATCCACCTGCGCCAGCAGGTCCTGCGTGTTCGTGTCAATGAGCTTTAACACAAAACCACCAACCGATTCCTCTTGATCTTTAATAAGGGTCCCCCGCTTAATCTCGGAGCCGAATTCCACCTTGGCGACATCCTTTACGTAAATGGGCGTACCATCAGAGTTCTTGACAATGATGTTTCGGATATCCTCCAGCCCCTGCTTGTCTGGCTTAATCCAGCCGTAGCCGCGGACGAGGTATTCTTCCCCACCGCGTTCCAGAAAAGAAGCACCCACATTTCGGTTGTTACTGTTGATGGCTTTTTCCAGATCCTCAAGGGTAAGTCCGCGTGAAATTAGAGCGTTCATATCGGCATTGACCTGGAACTGACGGACATCTCCGCCAAGGGAGAGCACGCCGGTAACGCCGGGTACGGTTCGCAGCTGGGGCTTTACGATCCAGTCCTGGGCCGTGCGAAGTTCCATCAGGGAATGGTCGGCGGTATCAGTGTTGGTTACTTCGTACATCATGATCGTCCCGAGTCCCGTAGTAATAGGACCCAGTTGCGGTTGTCCCAGCCCATCAGGAATGGATTCCTTTGCTTTGGAGAGTCGTTCCATGACTAATCTTCGGGCAAAATAGATGTCGGTGCCATCCTCGAAGTATATGTTTACGCGCGAAAGCCCGAAGATAGAGGTACTTTGCACGCGATCCAGCTTGGGCAGTCCATACATCGAGATTTCGATGGGGTAGCTAATTTGCGTTTCCACATCCACCGGAGAAAGACCGGGGCTGGAAGTAAAAACCTGCACCATGGTGGGCGATACGTCCGGGAAGGAGTCGATGGGAACATCCTCAAAAGAGAAGTATCCATAGACGCCAACGGCCGCCACCAGAATGAGGATCGTCAAACGATTCTTTAATACTTTGTCTATTATTTGTTGAAGCATAAGTCTGTCATTTAAGAAATTCGATGTTGCAACGAGCAGTTAATGTCCATGAGATGCGCTTCGTCCCTGAGCGGTAAGAGCGGACTTCAGGTCAAAGGCTCCGGCGATAACAGCTTGCTGGCCGGGTTTCAGGCCCGATGCAATTTCCACATAGCCCTCATTTTCACTGCCCAGCATGACCTCGACCGGTTTGTAGCTGCCATTCTCGTTGCCAGGGACAAACACCACTTGCTCACCCTCAATCGTTTGTACGGCGTCAATGGGAATCATGGCTACGTTCCGTTCTTTCCCTGTTGATATACGAGCGGTACCGAACATCCCGGCCCTCAGCTTTCGATTAGGGTTTTCAACAACTGCGCGAACCGGCATGGTGCGCGTCTGCTTTTCGAGGCTATAAGAGACCCAGTCTGTTTTTCCCTCAAAGGTTTCTCCGGGGATGCTTCGAACCGAAAGGCTTACGTTTTGTCCTTTGTCCAGATACCGGATATCCTGCTCGTAGGCATCGATCATGACCCACATTTTGGAGAGGTTCGCTACGCGGATGGGCGTCTCGCTAGGACTGATTGTTTGCCCGGGCGAAATATCTCGCTCCTGGATCACTCCGTCGAGCGGACTCGTCAGATAAAAGTGGGACAGGGGCTCATCGCTGCCCGCTTGTATATTTTCGATGTCCTTTCTTGACAACCCATAGAGGCGTAGAGCCTCAGCCGCAGAATTCAGTTCGGCTTTGGCTTCCTGGTAATTGGCCTCGGCATCCAGCAGCTCGGCTTGTGAAGATATTTCCTGATCATACAGCGACTGCTCACGTTTGTAGCGTGCCTCTTCGGCTTTGAGTCGGGCCCGAAGTCGAATATATTCGGCCTTGGCTTTCCCCAAGCCCACACTACTCATGAGGGCAATCGGCTCGTCTTTTTTGACGCGTTCTCCCAGGTCTTTTATGACTTCAACAACCTTTGCCTCAATACGGGGGCCGACTTTGGCAATTTGATCCAGATCGTATCCAACGCTGGCGGGTCGTGAAATGGTTGAGGAGGCACTTCCTTCGGACAGTGTTTCCACTTTGATGCCGAGGTTACCTTCTTGCTGCTGAGTTAGATGCACTTCACGGGCATGCTGTCCGGATTCTTCATTGTGTTGTCCAGCTTCCTCAGTATGCTGCTCGGTTTCTCCGCTGTTTTGAGATTCTTGTTGATGTTGTTCGGTTTGCGTGTGGGCTTGGGAACCTGAATTAGATCCACAGCCTGTTAAAAGACTTCCTAACAGAAGTCCGGTAAGTGTTAAGATTGTTAAATTCTTCATGGTTGGTGATTCCATATTCATTCAAAAAATTAGTTTGCAGAAATTTCAGAGAGAGGCGTGCCGATGAGGCGTTCTACTTCGGCTACGGCCCGATTGTATTCGGCCAAGGCCTGGATGTAGCGAGTACGCGTCGAAAACAGCGTGCGCTGGGCATCCAGTACTTCCAGGTAATCGAACTTACCCTGCCGGTAGCCGGTTTGGGCTGCCTCAAAAGCTGTCTTGGCGCCGGGTAATACTTGTTTTTGCAGCTGATTGACTTCGTGAGCAGCTGCATCCAGCCGGTTGTAAGCTGCTTGCAGGGCCTTGTAGGTTTGGGTGACGGCCGCTTCCCGTTGGGTCTGCACGCGACTGAGCTCATACTTCGCCGCCTTGATATTCCCCTGATTGCGATCAAAGAAGGGCAGTGGAATAGAAACGCCTACAATGGCGGCGCTGGCACCTAAATCCTCCGCACGTTTGTATCCCCCGCTCACGGTGATATCGGGAATGCCTCTAGCTTGGGCCAGTTCAAGAGCTGATTCGCGTTGCTGCAATTCGGTAGCCCACCGCGCCACATCCGGATTTCGCTGGATATAGGTTTGCACCTTGGCGTATTCGGGGATGTCAGAAGGCATGCTCAGCTCACCTTTTAACTGCTTGAACTGTGGTTGCTCGCTCCCCCAATAGGAGGCCAGTGAACTACGAGCGGACTCCCATTGGTTGCGGGCATTTTCCAGATCAATTTTTGCGCGGGAAAGCTCAACCTGTGCTTTGGTCTGAGCCAGCTTGGAGACTTTTCCGGCCTTTACTTGGGCAGAGATAGAGTTGTACAGGTTTTGGGCCACATCAACCAGATCTTTTTGCTGCTGCCACTGGCGCTGAGCTTCCAGTGCTGAGATGTAGGCTTTGGTCACGCCGGTAAGCACGTCCAGCCGTTGGGCTTCATAGTCCCATCCGGCCAGCTCTTTGGTGGCACCAGCGAATTGTTTGCGCTTGAGGCGATCAGCACCGAGCAGGATTTTCTGTCCCAATTTGACGGTCACTTCTCGGCCGCCGTAGCCTTCAAAGGGACCCGTTCCGCCAAAGTTTTCCATTTCGGCATTGAGCTGCGGATTTGGAAGCAGGGAAGCCTGAATGCGTTCGGCTTCCTTCACGCGCACCTGCCAGCCGTAGCTTTGCAGCCGGGGATTTTCGAGCAGGGCTTTGGACAGCGCATCCGAGAAGGTCAATGTATCCGAAATAGTGACCCTGGATGCGGTATCCTGTGGGTTCACATTCTGATTTAAGGCGGGAGACGTCTCATAGGTTTGGTCTCCCAGCGTGCTTTCTGAAGGTGGTTCAATAACGGTTTCTTCTGTGGCACATCCGGCAGCAAGCACGAGCATGCCGAGGGCCAGTAGTGGGTTTAATAATTTCATGTGTTTCCAGCCAATTTTTGCTGTTATAGAGGGGCAAGCAGAACCGGCAGGATATAACTATTCCTTACCTGATTACATGACTTGCAAGTGAAATGGCGATATGGAAAGGGCTGGAACTACTTAGTTGTATAGAATACGGACAACCGTCTTGAGCGAAGCTGTTATCGTATCCTCAATCAAGGGAGGGACGTAAGAAACAAGTTGAAAGACCCGTGATTGCGGGAGGTTTTCAACCTTACTGTTCAAAATTCCATCAAGAAACTTGAGCGTGCGTTCCTGATCAAAACGTGTTGTTTGTTGTTCTTTTGCACAGTTCAGCGACAACGGTAAATCATGATGGTTGTCGAGATCTGCCTTTAGAGTAGGAGTAGTATGTTGATGTGCATCTTTGGCGTGTATCACATCTTCAGAAGGAATGCTCAAGAGGGAGCCGGCCTCAGACTCGATATTGATTTGCCCATCTTCTTCAAAGCAATAAACAAGGCTATCAACAAATCCGTGGATGCTTAAAAAATGCAATCCAAACAGGAAAAGGAGGGCAAGCGTTATGCCCTTGAGGCTTTTCTTGTATGTGGATTTAATCTGCTGCATTTGTGAAATCTTTTAAATCAAACCCAAAGTTACGGAATAGCTGAGAGGGAAAAAAGCAAAAAAGCAGTCTTTGTTAAATGAGACTGCCTTTTTTAAGAAGGGATTATGTTACCCAAATAATTTATTAAATACCTTCCGAATTAATCCCCCTACACGGATCAATATTTTTCCACCAAACTGATCAATTGTAATTCGCAGTTCATGTAGGAACAGATCTAGCAGGCGTCCTTTTTCTTTGGGAGAGAGCTTGCTTCCTTTCTCGCTTTTAGGATCTGTGTATTGGGCATACAAGCGAAGAATTCTTTGGGCTTTTTCAAATAAGGCACGGATTTGAACCGAGGCAGACAGTGCAATCATGCCGAGGATAACCACCCCAATTTCGGCCAAATTATTTGGAACCAGTAGGCCTGATAGCCAATCTGTACTGAGTAGAACTAAAATGAATAAGAAAGATAGAATTGTAATCATCGTTTTTTCTTTGATTTATGGGATTTGTAGTGGGAAATATCTTCGACTTTGACTTTTAGATCAGAGTAGTCATCATCAAACAAGGAGTTACCGGGAATCCTGTGACTTTGATTCTTTTGCATTTGTTTTAGCCACTGTTGCCCTAAAACCTTGGCTTGATGGTCGGATAAGCCATCGCCTTTTCCTTTTAGTAGCTCATCAACAGGATAGGTCTGCGTGGCCCCCGATGAGATAGCGACCATCCCATAGAGATATCCGATTATCTCCAGGATGGAGAGAATGAGCAGTAGGGTGGTATCAATACTAGAGGCAGAGAGTCTACCTGTCGACAGTAGTCCGGAAATGGTGAGACTGGCTATCCCGCTTTTTACGATTCCCCTACCTTTTTCGGGCGTTCTTTTTTTGAAAAGCCTAATTAAGGTGGGAACGGCTTTAATGATCGGCGATAGTATTCTGAGCATCAGTAGTGTCTTTTGAGGTTGGGGCTTTTAATCGATTGAGTCGGTGGGGGATGATTTCAAACTCAATGGATCGAATTCGCTGGTTATGATCGTCAAAGCGACTGTCCGTACGCTGGACGTGCGTTTCCAGGCTTTTTTCCAATTTACTTAGATTGTCAGCCTGTACTTTCACTTTCTCGTTGATTCCGATCATGAGCTCATACCACTTTTTGATTTCAGCGGTCTGGTTATTGATTGAATCGTAGATACCGGTCAAAAAAAGGCAGATGATCGTGGTAACGATCAGCTCTTTGTACTTTTGGAAAAACCCATTGGGTTGTGAGTTGTTCATGGCCCGTACCTCCTGATTGCCTCATCCAGCGTTATGGATTGCTTGTTTGATTTGCAGTAAAAGTGGCCACCGGTTAGCGATTGGTAGTAATACTGGCCGTCAATTCGGAGCCACCGTAGTGGGCGCCGGGACCGGCCGTTCCCGGGCCATCCATCCACATGTAGTCCAATGGCCGGTACTTTTTCTCCTTTCTTGTTGGTATAGTTCCAGTCAAAGTACAAACCCACGCCGCTAAACCCCCAAGTGGTTGCAAGCAACCAATGTTGGAGTTCTGAAACTTGACTGGAAAGCCACTGGTCAAAAAGCAGGACGTCAAAAGCAAGCCCCTGTCCGTGGGACTTTGGATCCCCCTTGCGCCAAGCCGAGGAAATCATAGTTGGCAAGCCGTGCCACCGTCGCCAAGCAAGAAAGGACCGCAAGAAGCCAATATCCATGCGACCAATGGTGCCGGGACCTTGGACTTCGAATTCGGAGATCGAAAAGTGCCCCCCGTAACTGTCGAGGAGGGCTAAGTAATCATTTCTGTTCATGTTAGTTTCCTCTCGTAGCTAAGGTGAGAAGGAGGATCAGTGCTACTCCACCAGCAATCTTATAGCTGGTCGGTATTTCGCCGTTAATGTATTTCTTGGCTTCACTGATAAGATCTTTTTGCGTTTCTGGGGCTTTGTCTTCTCCAAGTCCTCCGGTGCAACCGCATCCGGATTGGGAGGTATTACCAGCAAGACCGCTTCCAGCGCATCCACAGGATTGTTCATTTACAAAAGAGGTTTCCATAGTATTTCACCTGAATGTTTTGAGTTTTTAAAAGAG